>Ga0185299_10001160_pt1 | contig 55599 bp, 44 predicted proteins | sample PaiPotPPA55metaG_FD_128002 | JGI IMG/M metagenome (GOLD analysis project Ga0185299, IMG submission 128002) | Iron sulfur acid spring bacterial and archeal communities from Banff, Canada, to study Microbial Dark Matter (Phase II) - Paint Pots PPA... ... | reverse complement strand
AGACCAACGGCTGGCGCAGCATTTCTGGCCGAATCGCGATCCCGTTGGCCGGCGGATGTACGAACCGGGCGACTCCAAAGACCTTCTGAAAATTGACGAGCATACAGTTTTTGTGACCGTTGTCGGGGTCGCACGTACGCTGCGCTATGAAAACCTCGACGATTCCGGCGCAACGGTCGGTGCGTATTATTTCCCGAACGCTCAGCATCCGGCCAGTCGTTTTACGTTTGCTTTGAAGACTGCCGGCGATCAGGGCGCCGCCCTGCGGGCGCTTCGCGCGGAAATATTCCGCTTGGATCCAGACCTTGCGGTTTTCGACGCCCATTCCATGTCAGAGCGCATCGACCTTTCGTTGTCTTCCCGCCGAACTTCCATGTTGCTGGCCAACGCGTTCGGCGCAGTCGCCTTGTTTCTGGCAACGCTCGGGATTTATGGCGTCCTGGCCTATTTGGTCGCCCAGCGCACTCGCGAAATTGGCATTCGTGTAGCGCTGGGCAGCACCCGTGGAGGCATTCTGGGGCTGGTACTGCGGGAGGGACTCGAACTCGTTGTGATCGGCTTGTTCTTCGGAATTGCCGGCGCGGCATCCTTGCAAAAAGTTGTGGCCACCGAAATTTACGGGGTGCGGCCACTCGATCCTTTTGTATTAGCAAGCGTCATGGTGCTGCTTGCGATTGTGACACTCGCTGCCTGCATCGTCCCTGCGCGGCGCGCCATGCGCGTTGAACCCACCGTCGCGTTGAGATATGAATAACCCTTCCCGAACGTCATAGCGCCGAGATAATGGCGGTGCCTACTTCAAAGCGCGCTGCAATCGTTTCTTCGTTTTTAAAAGTTGACGTTTTAGCGCATTAATCTGTGCGGCGATGTCGGCCAGTTCATCCTTCGCCGCCAGGCCGGCCTTTGCAATTTGGTGCGCGGTGCGGTCTGCTTTTCCCATAGCCGTTCCGATTTTCACTGCAGCTTGAGTTAGCTTGCTTTTTCTGGCCATATCTAACCTCCTGCTAAATAATGTGATCCTATAGACCCCGTCGGGACCCGTCAATCGTTCGACTGAATTGAACCATCGCCAAGGAAAAAATATTCCACGGAGTATGTGCACTTTTTATCTCGAGGTTGATCCTACTTTGCGAACTCCACCATAAATGTTTTTCGGCAATTGCGGGCGCCGCAGCGGCAGGGAATGCGTCGCAATTTTATGGAATAATTGTAATCATTGGTCAGCTCTTCGCCCGACCGGATCTTCCGCCGGCTACAGAGAAACAGGTGGCCCCGGCTTCGCTTCGACTTCAAGTTTGGCTCGCAGCTATGGTTGACGTACTCCGCGCCACTTCCCCCAATTCTTCCGTCCACTCCATAACCGCGTTTCAAATCAGCAATATAAATCGATTTTTCAAACGGAACTCGAGACGCCTTCGCCCAGCTCATCCGTTTTCCGGTGTACTCAATCACTATTCGGCCGGCCGGAATCTCCTCCAGGGCATAGACACCAAAGCGGTGAATCCCGGAAGGAGCCGTCCGCAAATGATAGCGCGCATATTTTGAGTTGATGCGGGGGAGCGTCGTGCGTTTCTTGTTCATCCTTTGCGACTCAAAACCGGAATCATACGAATCCGCTGTCAGGTCACGATATAACGCAGGATCTTGCGGCATTTCCTGGCACCGCAAGAGCATGGCACCGCCCGAACCTTGATAGGTTGGTTGAAGTACGCGGTGAGTTCCTGGTTCGCGGAAATTCGGCGGAGGCTATAGAAGAACAACCGCCCGCGCCTGCGCCGCCACGTCAAGTTAGGATTACATCCGTGATTGATAAACTCCGCCCCGCTTCCACCGACGCTTCCGTTAATCACCGGACCGTTGCCATGGTGAACCACATAGTCGTTGTGTGGGGGCTTAAGCAGGAAAGCCTGATCCGGGCTGATCCGCCTCCCGGTGTATTCAATAACTTGGCGCCCACCGGGGATGTCCTCGCAGGCGAATACGCCATATCTGTGAATCGGGGACCTACCGATCCGCAGGCCATAAGGCGCTGAAGCATGCCTTATGGCCCCGCAGAAAGGTTGAACACGCTTCACGTTTTGCTACTTACTACTTTTTCAGCGCAAGGGGCTTGGTAGCTTCCAACTTCTTGCCCTTCTGGAGCGACTTCGTATTCTTGGACTTTTTGGTAGTTTTGGTTGCCATTTTGTTCCTCTTTCAGTTTGAGATATTTTGACCACAACCAGAGACCGTATCTTTAATGACTTGGAGGACTCCCAAGCCTAGTACGATATTTTGATTTTGGAATAAACTAGAGGCTTGGTAGCTTCCAGCTTCTTGGCCTACTTGCGCGACTTCGTGTTCCTGGTCTTTTGCCATTTTCTTGCTCTTCTTACCTTTCGCTACTTACCTACCTTCCTATTCATTGCCCAGTTTCAGGAAGGACGACTTAACCATCAACGGCTTGGTTGCTTCCAACTTCTTGGCCTTGCGCAGCACCTTACTTTTGTTGGTCTTTTTCGGTGTCACTTTCTTGATTGCCATTTTTATTCCTCTTTTTCAGTTTGACTTTTGACTCGTAACCGGACTCGGTACCTTTATCACTGCTCATTGCTATGCATTTCACGCGCCAAGGTCGCAGGACTTCGGCGTTTGGTCAAGTGATTCTTTTTGCAGCAGATGCATCGAGCAAGTCCCGCTTAGGCCGGCGCATGGCTGGGCGAAGCGTTGAGCTAGTCAACCGGCGATGAATATTTCAGCACAGCGGAGCGACAAACCGCGAATGGCGCGTCTTCCGGCGATCTCCAGAAAAAAAGCCCACGGTGCCACACAATTGATGCTGCCGACGGTTTGTTGAGTTTTTCAGCTGAGGTTGAACCATTCAGCGTGAATGTTCCCTGGCGTTCGGCACACACAATCATTTTTGCCGCCCATCCGCTTTGAAAGACGCCACTTGGCATTTCAAAGTTGGCACCTTGGATGTTGGCCAGTAATTTGCATCATTAAGGCCAGCGATCATCAACACCATCCCGGGGGCTCGGCGGTACTAGAATTCAGCATGGGAGTTAGCGGCCAGTAGGACACCCACGGGAGTTGGCGATGAGCGCAATCTGACGACCGAATGCTTTCTCCGGCCGCAGTCACAACATACATGGAGATAAGCCGATGGCAATGAAACGAATCACCACTAAGAAGAGCAAGCAGACCAAGACGCTACACAAGGCCAAGAAACTCGAACCCACCAAGGCACTGGTCGTTAAAAGGTTCACTGACTAAGCCCTAAAGCAACTCATACGGGACGAAGATTTAAAGACCATACAAAATGGAACTGAGACAGGAGATAAACCAATGGCAACGAAACTAAGTACCTCAAAGAAGAGCAAGCAGACCAAGACGCTTCACAAGGCCAAGAAGCTCGAACCGACCAAGACGCTGAGTAAGCGCTAAAGCAACTCAACTAAGATGATCTAAAAGCTAAATGCCCAGCCCTTTCCGCCGCGGCGATCATCCATTATTCCCTAATTCCTCGACGGAAGGTTACGGATGCCTTCCAGCAGCTTCCGATTCAGCGAACTGCTGGGAGGCATCGCCCCTTTTGCCCACGAACAATTCTTCGGTCATCCCCAATCCCGCCAGCCATCCCCAGTGATTCATTGTTCTCCCTGAGTTCAGCAAGACGGGTGGCACTATGTCGCACTCACTCGATTAGAGTCGCGAAAGGGCCGTGGCCTCATCCGGAACCAGATCTAGCACCGTGTCCAGCCGCACCATCTTCAACACCATGCGAACGCGATGATTGGCGCTAAAGAACGTCGACTTACCGCCTGCGCGGCTGACGCTGACGAAGGAGCGCATCAAGACTCCGATACCGGAGCTGTCCAGATCAGTCAGGTTGGTTAGATTAAAGGCTACCCGATTAGAGCCGTTGTCAATCAGCTGCTGGAGCGGCTCGCGGATGGTGTCTTCTGACTCGCCAAGTCGCAATGAGCCGTCCAGGTCCAGAATAGTAACTCGGCCAGCCCTGCGAATGCTTACCTTCACTCGGGCCTCCTAAAGAGAAGCAAACGCTACCGGAAAACCAAGCTCCAAACAAGCGGGTAACGGATATTTTGCGGCTGTTCTGTGAAAAGTAGCCCTCTTTTATGCGACGCCACAACCTTTTGCTCTGGAACCGGTTTCCATGCTGTCTCGTGTGTGATATCTTCCCGGCCAAGAAGCGTAGTGGCTGCACGTTCGAAAACGCAATGGACATTCATTCAGCGCCATTCGAAATCGCCAGCATTTCGCTGGCCTGCCGTGATCGGCAAACCCTGTTGAAAACCTTCGCGCTGCGCCTCGGTACCATGCTGGGAGCGCGAGGAGTTTTGCTGTGGTTGGCTCTTCCAGATTCCGCAGAGTTGGTCTGCGAGGCTAGTTGGTTTGACGCCGGCGAAAAATTCACTCCGGTGCAAGAGCCCTCAACCGAAGGAATACTGGCCGAGGTTCTCGAATCAGGAGTCACTCGCCGGGTAGGTAAGCAGGAACTCGACACCATCGAATTCACCCACCTGGAAGAGACCGGACGACTTCGCGTCAAATCGGCGCTGTACGGAATTATTTCGGGGGACGTCAGCCCCTTGGGCATTGTTGAATTACTCAACAAGCGCGGCCGGGACTTCTCGCCGGAAGAAGTTATGGTGGTCGAAGATGCCGGTCGTTTACTGGGGCAAGCCATCACAAGTTTGCGCTCTCTGGATTCGGAACGCAGTTCGACGTTGTCCACCATCGAACGACTCACTGCGCTGTACGACCTGGGCCGCACTTTCACCTCGACCCTAGAAATCGGCGAACTGCTACCCATCGTTGCTGCCAAGGTGCGCGACAATGTTGGCGCCGAAGTCTGCAATCTTTGGCTGGTTGATGCCCGCGCCAATGAACTTTACTTGGCCCAACAAGTCGGAGAAGACCTCTCGGTAAATGAGCAGACCCGCCATCCACTATCCGAAGGTCTCTTGGGCGATATGGCGCATCAAGCCAATCCCCGCCTGATTACCGAACCCCTTGAAGAATCTGACCTGACCAAGCGCCAGGAAATTAACGCCGAGTTAAAAATAATTTCGTGGATGGGCGCTCCGCTGAGAAAAGGCGAGGAGGTGCTCGGGGTCCTGGAGTTAATCAACAAGCCAGATCAAACTTCGTTTGACGAAGATGATCTCTTCTTCCTTTCCACTGTCGCAGAGCAGGCCGCTGTGGCGATCCATAATGCCAGACTCCTGGAATCCGAGCGGCGCATGGACGCGCTAGGCGCCCTGCTGAAAATTTCTCAACAAATTACCTCCACGCTCGATCTCGACCACGTGTTGATGACCGTCGTGAATCAGGCCGCGACCGTCCTGCCGTTCGACCGTTGCGTGATGGGCTTTTTCGATCGTGGCCGCTTCGTTCTCGGCGCGGTATCCGGAGAAGAGGAACTCCCCAAAACGCGGGAAATGGATGAGCTACGAGAGCAAATGGAGTGGGTTGCCAACCAGCCAGATTCGGTCTCTGCCAATCTCAATGATGGAGAGTGGCATCTCCAACCAGACCAGGCTCGCGGTAAACTCGTTTCCTTCCTGGAAGCCCACGGTTACCAAGGTTTTCGCGGTCTGGCGTTGCACGATGAACAGGGGAAACTGGGAGCCATCGGACTATTGAATAGTGAACCCAATTTCCTAAACGAAAGCCACACCGAATTGTTGACCATTCTCGCCAATCAGACCACCGTGGCTATTCGCAATGCGCAGCTCTATCAACAGGTGCCGTTGGCCAATATCTTACGGCCGCTATCGCGGAGAAAAAAGAAACTGCTCTCCGCTGTCCCTCAAGGGCGCTGGGTGAAGTATGCAGAGCGGTTGGGCGTCATCGCGCTGATTCTTACCTTCGTACCTTGGCCCCTGCGCGTGGAAACAAATGCGACCGTGGTTCCGGCGGAGCGCCGAATCGTCAGTTCCATGGACGGCGGAGTTGTGAAGCGTGTGTATGTTCGCGAAGGTGATTTCGTCGAGGCTGGGCAGACCTTGTCTTTGCTGGAGAACGGAGAGCACCGTGTCAAATTAGTAGAGGCCGAAGCAGCCATGGGGGCCGCCGGCCACGACTTGGCGCAGGCCGAATTTCGCAATGATCCCTTCGCCGCTGGCCAAGCGAAGATTCGCGCGGACATGCATGCCGCCGAGGTGCAGTTTGAGCAGCAGCGCGTAGCCGGTTCCGAGTTACGGGCGCCCATCGCCGGAATGGTGGTTACTCCAAAGGTAGAAGAACGCACCGGCACGATGCTCAAGCCCGGTGAAGGTTTCTGCGAAATCGTGGCTCAAGATGAATTGGCGGCGGACATGAGCGTGCCGGAGACGGACTTGGCGTTGCTTAAGCCAGGAGACCGAGTTGCGCTGAAGTTTAATGCCCGGCCGATGACCACTTTTCATGGAAGGGTCGACCGCATAGGCGCACAAACGCAAACGGAGGAGGGTGCCCAATACTTTATCGTCCGCGCGGTTTTTCAGAACCAAGGCGGTTCAGCTCGCGACGGCATGGTCGGCAAAGCTAAGATCAGCAGCGACGGGGGATGGTATCACAGCGGATGGTATCCCGTGGGCTTTGTGTTGCTGCGTTCGCCAGTGCGTTGGATATGGCGCAATTCATGGAGCTGGCTGCCATGAACAGGACGACAGCGGCGATGAACTTGAGGCGATGGTCACTTATGGCGGGCATTGCGGCCAGCGCTGTCGCGTGTGGGAATAACCGTCCAGACGCCGTATTGGCCCACGATCCGCCAGAGACAACCAAGCACGTTGCGGCAGCAGCCGCACCGCCATCAGAGCCAACCGCGGTTGGTGGAACCAGCATCTTGAGTGTTCTTTCCGTCGAGCACCAGGTAGATGTCTCCAGCGAGCGAGACGGCGTAGTCATTAAGATCGCCGGCGAGGAAGGTAACACCATAAAGGCTGGTGAAACTTTGGGGCAGCTGGATGATCGCAGCCTGCAAATGGAATTGATCAAGGCCCGCGATGATCTGGAAGTCTCGAAGAATAACGTGAAATTCAAAGAAGCGGAACTCAAGGCCAAAAATGCTGCCTATCGCCGCCAGCAACAGTTGAGAGAAGTGGGGCTTTCGAGTCAAGCGGATCTCGAAGTTGCCGAATTTCAGGCCAAAGGGGCCGAGTATGACTTGCACGGGTGGGAAGCGCTGATCGAGGGCGGCCAGGCAGAGATTCAGCGAATACAAATCCAGATCGAGCAGATGCGTCTGCACGCGCCATTCTCAGGAGTAATCGTTCGGCGTTATGTCCGGGAAGGCCAGGCGGTGGCCAAAGGCGACAAGTGTTTCCGCGTGAGTCAGCTCGGGCCTTTACAAGTGCAGTTTCAAATTCCCGGATCCTCCGGCGGACCCCCGCAGATCGGCCAAGCCGTCCGGCTTGAACTTGTAGGATTCTCCAGGCAGCCACTGACGGCCCGCGTTTTAAAAATAAGTCCCACCGTCGAGCCTGGTAGCGATAGCTACAACGTCTTGGCGCAATTGAACAGCCCACCATCTCTCGACGTGCGTCCCGGAATGGCCGTGCGCATAGATTGGCCAACGGCTCAGAAGCCTAGGTAGGACCGCCGATGCGCTACGGTCCCACCAGCCTCCAGGTTTCAAGCATTCTCTCCAAGGGGCTTCGTCGTCCGAAGTTGCGCTCCGACCTGCGCATCGCAGAACAGATCGTCGGCGGCGCGACTAGTTTCGTCATCAAAGTTGCCGAGACCAATTCCTACCATCGCTATGGAACCTCCGAATATGAGCTCTTAACCTTGTGCGACGGCACTAAAACTCCCAAGGAAATCGCGGCTGAGTTTAACTTGCGGCACCCCGACGAAGTACTTCAGGAAGCGGAAACCCTGGAATTTCTCGACGGAATTGATCCGGCCATGTGGGAAAGGTCCCTAGGCGAGAAAAATCTGGCGGTGCTTGCGCGCATCCGCGATGAAAGAAAGAGTCGCATCGATCAATCCAACATTCTGTACATGAGCTTCAAAGCATGGGATCCAGACAAGGTGCTGACCAAGCTGGACCCCTATCTGAGCTGGATGTTTACTCCCGGCTTCGTAATTTTCTCCATCCTTCTGTTTATAACCACTCTGTATCTGGTCGCCGGCGATTGGAATCATGTTCAGACCGACACCCAAGCCTTTTATTCCTTTAAAGGTAAAACCGCTTACGACATCTGGGTGTTCTGGTTTTTGCTTATGGCCATCGGCGCCATTCATGAATTCGGCCATGGGCTGACCTGTAAACATTTTGGCGGCGAAGTACATCAGATGGGTTTTCTGCTGATCTATTTCACACCCGCTTTCTATACTGACACCACTGACATTCTGCTTTTTGACCGCACCAGCCGCCGCCAGTGGGTGATCTTTGCCGGCATGTGGATCGAATTAGTGGTCTGCGGACTCTGCACCCTGCTCTGGCATTTCACGGTGCCGGGAACTTTCGTGAATGACTTAGCTTACAAGGCCATGCTGCTTAGCGGAATTGAAGGCACTTTATTTAATCTGGACCCGCTGATCAAAGCCGATGGTTACTACGCCCTTTCACAATATCTCGGAGTAGACAACCTTCGCGAAGATTCCTTCGCTTATCTGCGCGCCTGGGCGCGACAGAATTTACTCTTCGAGGATATCCAGTTGCCAACGGCCAGCCATCGGCACCGCCGCATATATTTGATTTACGGCACCATTGCGCTCATTTACAGCGTCGGCATGCTGGCGCTATCGATTTTTTTCTTGAGAAACGTCCTCGTTGACAAGCTGGGCAGCTGGGGTTACCCAGCCACCTTCATCGTGGCTTTTCTTATCCTTCGGCGAACGCTGCGCAAAGGGTTCGCAAATATACGCGATTGGTTTGTTAGCAAGAAGGAGGCGTACATGGCTTGGAAGAGTACCCGGACCCAGCAGGCCAGTGCCATCGCAGTCCTGTTACTGCTTTTTATTCCGCCCATCCCATCCAGGTTTTCCTCCGATTTAGTTCTGGAGCCGCAGCAAACAATCAAAGTCCGGCCGGCAGTTTCCGGCATGGTTCGCCAAGTCGCAGTACACGCTGGCGACATGGTCTCTGACGGTCAGGTTCTAGCCGAACTCGGCAATCCAGAACTACAGACGCAAGAGCGCATACTCGCCCAACAACTGACATTGGCGGAAAGCAGTGTTCAAGATGCTCAGAGCCGTTCTGATCGCGGGATAGCGAGCGGCGCTGGACGCGAGCGCCAACTATTGAGAAGGGAATTGGAGATTGCACAGGAGAAAGTCGGCGCCTTGCAAATTCGAGCGCCACTCGCCGGCATTTTGAAAACCCAGGATATTCAACAAAAGGTGGGAGAATTTCTGAACGCCGGGGACCAGTTTTGCGAAATCGTGAATCGCAACGCGATGAAAGCCAGGATACTTGTTCGAGATTCAGACCTTGAAGAAGTTCACTTGGGCGCGCCAGTCACCTTTAAGGTGCAGCCGTTTCCGTTTCGCACCTATTCCGGGCGCGTAGAACAAATCTTGCCCGCCGCTTCTGCCGATCGCCCCATCACGGAAACGCAGAGAATGGTGCGCTTAGGACAGGATCTGACCAATCATTTTGTGGTGCTTATGGTTTTCCCCAACACCGACGGCTCGCTGCTCGAGGGCATGACCGGTACTGCCAAAATCTCCGGCAAGAGCGGTCCGGTAGGCTTCCGCGTCGGCAGGGCCTTGTGGCGTTGGATGCACTCCCAGCTCTGGTAGCCTTCTAGGATGAATTAAAATCGGCGAACCGAAAATCAGGTGGGCGGCCGCGGTACAAGCACATCCACCCGGCGGAGGGTGGTCTTTTTTTCCAGCTTCTTGGCCGGACTCAGTTTCTTGGCTCTTTTCAAAACCTTGGGCTTCTTGGGCATGTTCGCGTCGGCGTGCAATTTGCTGGTAGGCATTTGTGTCACAACACTTGTGTCAACAACATTTGTGTCGCGGCACTTGTCGCAATATAAATCTTACAACACACCGAAATCGACGCGCGTGTCATCAGTAAGCGCGCCACCTTAATTATAACGATCCTAGAGAAAAGCTCTTGAGGGCGAATAAACCTACGAACTCGCACCGGCCGCCCGTGACTCCATGAGGTGATACTTTCGGCAGAGGTAGCTCATGCGGTTGCGATCCACTCCCAGCAAACGAGCCGCCTTCGTTTTCACAAACTTCGCGCGTTGCAGCGCTTCTTCCACGCAGCGGCGTTCGAATCCCTCAATTTCCTTGTCCAGGCTGATGCCCCCGCTCGACCAGCGCAGCTGATTCCTCGAGTCGCCCAGCGACGAAGTAAGCATTTCAGCAGGCAGGTCCTGGAGACGAATAGTCTGCTCATCGGTCATCAGCACCAATCGCTGCATGGCATTTTCGAGCTCCCGCACGTTTCCCGGCCAGCGGTAATTTTTTAGCGCTTGCATCGCATCATCTGCGAGGCGCTTTACTGGAACACGATTGGCAGTGCAATACACGTTGACAAAATACTCCGCCAGCATTGGAATATCTTCCACGCGTTCCCGCAGTGCCGGTACGAAAATTGGAACCACGTGAATGCGGTAGTACAGATCTTCCCGGAAGTGTCCTGATCGCACCATTTCTTCCAGATTGCCGTTGGTTGCGCTTACCAACCGAAAATCGACCTTGATGGGCTTCTTTCCGCCCAGCCGAATCAGCGCCCGCTCTTCCAGCACGCGCAGCAGCTTGCTCTGCAACGCGGGAGTCAGCGTAGCAATTTCATCCAGGAACAGTGTGCCACCCTGAGCCAGCTCGAATCGGCCTTCCTTCGTTCCTACTGCGCCGGTGAAGGCTCCTTTTTCATAGCCGAACAACTCCGCCTCCATCAGCGCTTCGGGTAGCGCCGCGCAGTTGACGCTTATCAACGCGCGGTTACGCCTGGGCCCAGTCTGGTGGATAGCCCGGGCGACCAGCTCCTTTCCCACCCCGCTTTCACCGCGGATGATCACATTGGTGTTCGCGCGCGCCATGCGCTTGATGGCCTCGAACACGTGGCGCATGGAGTCCGCCGCACCCACCAGGTCTCCCAGAGATTTCTTGCGGCTCACTTCCTCACGCAGAATACGGTTTTCCCTCTGGATATGCAGCTTTTCGACCGCGCGATTCAGCAGGTGCCGTAGCACATCGGCGTCTACCGGCTTCAGAAAATAGTCGTAAGAGCCGGCATCGATAACCTTCAACGCCGTGGCTTTCGTATCATCGGAACTTAGGACAATCACCAGCGTATCGATTTCGCTGCCTTCCAGGCGATGCAACAATTCCATGCACGCTTTAATGTGCCCCGCTCCGATGGGTAGACCGAGAAGCAGAACGTCCAGTTCGTCCTCTTGCAGGAATTTGTAGGCGGTCTTGTAGTTGTCCCCTTCTAGAATTTCAAATTCCGCGCGGAAGCTGGACGCGAGCTTGGACCGCAGACTGGCATCGTCGTCGACGATGGCAATTTTCGGCTGTTTGTCCGCTTGCGCGATGAGCCCCTCCAGAGAGGGACGTCCGAAATTCTGAAATTGCAGGCGTGATCGTGGACGTGATTCTAGATTCCGCAGCCGACGCTGTCAACGAACCACCCTGTCATCGCGGATATTCCCTGAAGTAGTCTTTTTGGACGGCGGCCCGGACGAAACGGACGACGTTGTTCCATCGCCGGAGCGGCTGATGGGCAGCTTGTAGTTGAGGCTACCATGGGGTCGCTCGTGGTTGTAGTACGGGTTGTCCATTCGACCAGAACCAGAGAAGCTGATTGTTGCGAGCAATCACCTCTGAGGAGAGATCGAATGGACATCCACAAGAAGTTCCTGACTTTGCAAACACGTTCGCAGCCCACGGTCAACGCCGACTGTTATTCAGATTCGTTGATTGAGAAGTGCGGTTGACTTGCCGCGATAGCTTCATGTAATTTGGTGAAGACTTGATAGAGGCGCGGAGGCCATGAGTAGCCGAGCCGGTTTTCCCGAGTAGCTTCGGGGGCTCGTGCAAAAGGGGCAAGATTCTAATCTCCGCCGAAATCTTTACGAGAAGCTAATCTCGCTAAGTTTGGGGGGCACGGTTAACACCTGCCCACTGTCATCCGGTAACAGTGGATGGAGAGCTATTGAGGAGCGAAGAAACTCGCGCCTGCACCCCTCGCGGTTTTTCCCTTCCTTTTGCTCCATTCCTTGAAATACAAAAATGGACCTTTTTAAACTTACTCGTACGCTTATCGATATCGATTCTGTGACGCCGAACGAATATGAGGTCGGCACCTACCTCTTCGAGTATTTGAATGCTCTAGCTGATCGCCACGGCGGCGAGCTGGAGCGCCTGGAAGTGGCGCCGCAGCGCTTCAATGTCTACGCAAGCTGGGGTGATCCTGTCGTAACGCTTTCTACCCACATGGATACTGTCCCTCCGTTCGTTCCTTCACGCGAAGACAGTGAATGCATCTGGGGCCGCGGCGCATGTGATGCGAAAGGAATCGTAGCAGCGATGATCACGGCCGCAGTGCGATTACTGGAGAACGGGGTCCGGAATTTCGCTCTCCTGTTTGTCGTTGGCGAAGAACACGGCAGTGCCGGCGCCAAGGCCGCGGCCAAGTGTGGGCCGGGCTCTCAGTACTTGATCAATGGCGAGCCTACGGAAAACCGCCTGGCGCTCGCCTCAAAGGGAGCCCTGCGCTTCGAGATTACCGCACGCGGCAAGCTGTCGCATTCCGCCTACCCGGAGTTGGGTCACTCCGCGATTCACGCGCTTCTCGATGTGCTGCAAGATATACGCCGCATTCCTTTGCCTTACGATCGTCTGCTCGGCGAAAGCACACTGAATATCGGCACGATTCTCGGCGGCCACGCACCGAACGTGGTCGCCGACCAAGCTCGCGCTGAAATCATGTTTCGCACCGTAGGAAATGTGTCACCGATTCGCGCTGCGCTTCCTGCCGCTATTGCGGGCCGCGCGCAGGCCCGCGAAGTCTCGCATACCTCGGCGCTTCGCTTAAGCAGCTTTGAAGGGCTTCCGACCACCGTGGTGAGCTTTGCCACGGACATTCCTGTACTGGGCGAGCACTGGGGAAAACCATTCCTCATCGGCCCGGGTAGCATTCACGTTGCGCACACAGCGGAAGAGCACATCTCGAAGAAATCGTTAGTGGAAGCGGTAGAAATCTACGCCCGCATGGTGACGCAACTGCTAGCGTCTCAGCAAGCCGTACAGGCGGCAAGCGTATGAGCCTGGGTCTGGCTATCGTTGGATACGGAAAGATGGGCCGTCTCATAGAGGAACTTGGGCCCGAATACGGTTTCGACGTGCGCGCAAAATTCGACAGTCAGAATAATCTACGCGGCGCCGGGCTTACGCCTGCGGCTCTAAACGGTGTCGACGTCGCAGTCGAATTCTCCACACCGGCCACCGCCGCCGAAAATATCCGCCAGCTCGCTGCGGCCGGAGTGAGTGCTGCGGTAGGAACTACCGGCTGGGCTGAACATCTGCCGGCCGCGCGCCAAGCGGTAACACAAAATGGAACTGGCCTCGTCTGGGCGCCAAATTTCTCCGTCGGCGTGAATTTATTTATTCAGGCCGTGGCGCAGACAGCGGCGCTGTTTGCAAAGCAACGGGAATACGAGGCCTGGGGCTGGGAAATTCACCACAGCGCCAAAAAAGATGCGCCATCCGGAACACTTCGTAAATTGGCCGAAGAAATGCGCGCCAGCGGTTACGAGCGTCCCGTAAACCTCAGTGCCAACCGAGCGGGAGCGCATCCTGGCACGCATGAGATCGGCTTCGATTCTCTGGCGGACACCATTACGTTGCGCCACACGGCGCGCAGCCGTGAAGGTTTCGCCCGCGGAGCACTTCGCGCGGCACGCTGGGTAGCAGGCAAAAAAGGTTGGTTCGAATTTCGAGAGATCCTCGGCGAGTTAGCAAACTAACCGCGAGAGTCTTACAAGGAGCAAGAAATGTTTACCGAACAAATGTTCACTGGATGCGGTACCGCGATGGTCACGCCGTTTCGGCGCGATGGCGCGCTCGACGAAGCGGCCCTAATTCGTTTGATTAACCGGCAAATTGACGGGGGCATCGATTTTCTGGTGCCCTGCGGCACGACCGGCGAGAGTCCCACACTCTCGCGCGAAGAACATCTTCGCGTCGTGGAACTCACCGTCGATGTTGCCAAAGGAAAGGTTCCAGTGCTCGCGGGCGCCGGAGGCTACAACACCGCCGAAGTGATCGCGCTTGCCCGCGAACTCGCTTCCATTGGTGCCGACGGCATTCTTTCTGTCACGCCCTATTACAACAAGCCAACCCAGGAAGGTCTTTACCAGCACTATCGCGCGATCGCGAGCGCCACAACGCTACCAATCATTCTTTACAGCGTGGCAGGCCGTACCGGCGTGAACATCGAACCGCCAACCGTAAAGCGCCTCGCTAGCATCGACAACATTGTCGGCATCAAGGAAGCGTCGGGAAGCATGTCGCAGATGGCCTCTATAGTGAGCACTGTGCCGGAAGACTTTCTAGTGCTTTCCGGCGATGACGCCATTGCACTGCCCCTCATCGCTCTTGGCGGTCGCGGCGTTATCTCGGTAGTTTCCAACGAAATTCCCGAAGCGATGACAGACCTCATCACGTTGTGCCTCAACAATGATTTCGCGGGAGCGCGCGAGATTCAGCGGCGTTATCAATCATTGATGGAAGTAAATTTTGTGGAGAGCAATCCCATTCCCGTAAAAACTGCCATGGCCGAAATGGGTTTGCTCGAGCCGGTGTGGCGTCTCCCGCTGGTACCGCCCAAAGCGGAAAATCAGGAACGCATCCGCAGTGTACTGGCATCGCTGGGGCTGGTCGAAAGGGTCCATGCAGCCGTCGCAAATTGAAGACCTGTTCGACAATCCGCCGGCCGAATACACCGACGATCATTTCAAGATATTTCGCCAATTCAAGGAGGCGCTAAATCGTGGGCAGGTCCGCGCTGCCGAGCCCGACAGCAACGCGCAGAGCGGCTGGCGCACCAATGCCTGGGTAAAAAAAGGAATCCTGCTGGGCTTCCGCATGGGAGTCATCGTCGATATGTCCATCGATGCTGCCCGGCAGCCATTCATCGACAAGTCCACTTATCCACTGCGCGCCTTTACTCCGGCCGACGGGGTGCGCATTGTTCCTGGTGGTTCCAGCATTCGCGACGGCAGCTACATTGGTCGCGGCGTGGTCTGCATGCCTCCCATGTTCGTCAACGTAGGAGCCTACGTCGGCGAAGGAACCATGATCGATTCTCACGCATTGGTAGGCAGCTGCGCACAGATCGGCCGCAACTGTCATCTTTCCGCGGGAGCTCAAATCGGCGGCGTACTCGAACCGGTCGGCGCGATGCCCGTAATCGTCGAGGACGAAGTAATGATCGGAGGAAATTGCGGCGTATACGAAGGCACGATTATCAAGCGACGCGCCGTGCTGGGTACCGGCACGCTTTTGAATCGGTCTACGCCGGTGTACGACCTGGTGAAATCTCTGGTGTATTCAACGGGTCCTGACGGACCCCTCATCATTCCGGAAAACGCCGTCGTCGTGCCCGGGTCCCGGCCAATTTCAAAAGGCCCTGGTAAAGATTGGGGACTGTCGCTCTACACCGCGGTCATCGTCAAATACCGGGATGCTACAACCGATGCGCGCGTTGAGCTCGAGGATCTTTTGCGGTAACAATCAGGTCAACGCAGTCGCGGTCACGCGCTTTTTAGAACTTCTTGAGTGAAGTGTACCGAATTGAACGTTAGTTCCTGACGCTTCATGCGAGTATGAACTATGGTCAAAAGGCGTAAGTCGGCCACGGCCATTCTTGCCTCATTGAACGTTGAGATGGGGCTACCGCACATCACGGCGTCAGCCCTCGCAGCGATGCACCGAGGCACACGCAAACTGGTGTCGATAGACTCATTCCACGGTCACGCCTGTAGCAAATGCAAATGCAGGTTCCCCGAGACCAAACCGCATGTACCGAAGGGTTTGTCTCACGACCAAAGAAATCAACTGTATTCACTCCTCCGGGAACAAGAATTCGCTGCGCACCGTTGTTCAAAATAATTGATCCAAAAGATTTTTGAGGTTTGAATCGAAGTAAGGCGAACGCCATTCACTTAGAACTTCTTGAGAAACGCAGTGACGCTTGACTGGTTAGCTTCTTTATTGGCCGCGCAGATGCTGATCGCCTCCAGCACTTGGCTGAGATTTCGCGGACCGCCCGCATACTTGGTGGATCGGTCCTTAAAAAACGCTTCTGCATCTGAAACATGCTGGGTGTCACAGTATTGGCGCGCGACATACGGAAGAAAGGCGCCAGTGTCTGTCGGCAGTTTTTCGACGAGGCTGTCCCAATTTTGTTTCACAAAGGCGTAAGCAACGTCTCGAGTCTGAGGAGTGGATGACGCAGCGAACAGAATCCCGATGGATTCACGGTTGTCAAACTCGTCCGTCAATATGATGGCAAGTGCGGCCTTCGCGATAGCTGGGTCACGGAAGGAGCCCATTGCGCTGAACAGGTGATATCTCAAAAATTCATTTGTCTCTTTTTTTACCTGACTACGCAGACGCATGAACAATGCTTGGTCCCCGTGGCGCGCGGCACTTTTGAGGATGACCTCGACCATCTCCGGATCCGCGGCTTGGTGGTCCTCGAGCCAGGCTTGGGTGAGTTTTTTCACTTGATCGATGAACTCGGTGTCTTCCGCCTGGTCGGCCATAACGACGAAAAGCCGAGGCCTCAGCTGGCGATCATCGTCATTTTCGCCTTGGTTCGCTTTCCATCCCAACTGTTGAGCCCGTTGTTTGTACAAACTACTCATATAGCGCCGGTAACTGGGCTTGAGTACTTCGGGCACAAGGTAATCATCGAGGTTTCCGACTACGTCGAGCGTTTTGATCACCACATCGCGGCTAGGATCACTGGCGAAGTTTGGAACTAGACCCATGGCGTCACCCAACGGTAGATATCCTTGAGTGAGAGCGGCAACGTCACCGATGAAGCTCACGCGTTCCGGTGTCAAAAGATTACTTTCGCGCTGCGACAGAGAATTTAGAACAGGGCCCTGATACAAAACCCGATAGTATCCGGCGGCATCAGCGTTGGCATAAACCCATGGCGGGCAACTTGCGGCTTCGGCCAAATCCACGGCAGCGGTGGTCTCAGTCATTAACGTGCAAGACCGGCGGGATTCGGATCCCGTTGGATATCTAAAGCAGATGGGAATATTCCAAGTCTGCTTGGATGAGCCTTGAGAGCCGTGTGGCAGAAACCGCTCTTGAGAGAGTTGCATTTTCGATTTGCCAGTACCACATTGAATCCGCACTGTCACTAGTGGCACGCCTGGCTGGTCCAGGAATGTTGAGAATGCCCGGCCAATGGCTTGGTCACCGCCCCCGATTGACTCCAGAAACTGCGCCGAAGTCGCGTTGGACCAAGCATACTTGTGTAGATATTGCCGAATTCGCTCCTGGAACTTTTCCGGACCGACATAGGTTTCGAACATATTCAGAAGCGCGGAACCTTTATTGTAGGTAATGTCGTCGAAAGCGTTGGCGATGTCGTCATCCGAAAGGATCGGCTGTCGGACTTTTCGCGAGCTTACTAACGCATCGGTAGTCATTGCTTCTTGATAGCTATTCAATTCATTTAGACCCATTTTCCATTCCGGGTGGTATTGGTTAACAATTTTGTTGGCCATCCACGAAGCGAAACCCTCATTCAACCAGATGTCATCCCACCAAGCGGTCGTAACGAGATCGCCAAACCATTGGTGGGCCAGTTCGTGGGCAATCACATTGGTAGACACAGTTTTCCACCGCAGCGTCATCTCTTCCGGTTTCGCCAAAATGATCCCGGATCCGTAAGTGACTAAGCCCGGGTGTTCCATCGCATAACCCGCCAAAGGAATGGCAACCTCGTCGAGCTTTTCATAGGGATATGGAATCCCGAAATACTTCTCCAACAGATTCACAATGTCTGGAGTATCGACGGCTGTATATTTAGCCTCTGGAATATGACCTTTCGGTGTGATGATGCGAATTTCCGTATTGTTGGCTCCCGCGTGGCCTGCGGGAATGATATCCATGGGGCCAACCGCCAACGCCACGAGATAACTTGGCAATGGTTTGGTCTGTGCGAACTGCACTGTCTTCAGACCATCGGCGCCATTTTTTTCTGAGAGTACTGGCGTGTTTGAGAAGGCACCATCATCTTTGGGAACATGCAATGTCAGTTGCCAGGGAACTTTAAAAGAAGGTTCGTCAAAACACGGGAATGCCTGTCGGGCCGCGACATTTTCAAACTGTGAGTAGATGTACCAGTGATCCCCATCTTTGATCTGAAAAATCCCCTGCATGTCCTTCCTGCTGATCTCACCTTCGTATTCGGCATGAAACTTTGCGGGCCCGGCAGAAATGGTGCTGTCAAAAGAAAAACCAATCAAATCTTTAGGCTCGGGAATAATCTTGGCAGGAAATACCTTCCCCCCTTTGCTCAGTGTGGCGCCTTTCACCTTGAGTCTTTCTGCGTTGAGCCATAGCACCGCGCTTTCCTCTTTGAAATTGATATCGATATCAACCGCCCCAGTGAAGGTATCCTTATCGGGGATCGCCGTCAGCTCGACACTGTAGCGCACTGGAACAATAGAGGTAGGCAACCGAAACGCTGGCGGCTGATTTTGCCCCAAGCACACAATAGGGACAATGAAGAAAGCTATTATTCGACTGAAGTATTTCATCACGGTCCTTTCGGGTCGATTGGGTAGGGATTGTGTGCTCAAGCTAAGTCAACGAAACCTTGTCTGTCAAGGTTAGCCAGGAGCGAGACGATTCGCGACGAACAGGAAGAGGAATTTGAGCTTTTTCCGGCCATAGCGTCGGTTTCCAATTCATGAACGACACTACGCTCCCACTGTCGCCAGAAACCGATTGGTTGTCACAGTTACGTCGCGGGTTACGGCCAGAAAGTTTTCGCCCATCCAGGCAAACTCGTCGACCACATGTTCGAGTTCGGATTGATCCCGCGCGCAAAATGGCGATACGTGCGCCGTGCTTGGCGAATTCGCGGCCAAGCGCCAGGCCGAGACCGCGTGAGCCGCCGGTACGCAGTACACCTTTGTAGTCAGATCGAAAGCACGCGCGCGCCTAGCGAGTTGTTTCGCGAGCAAAAATCCGGCCGCAACCAAAGTCCTGATGCCGACCAGATTTTTGGTGTTTTGTTTCATGGCCATCCTCAATAGAAATGATAGGACCTGTGAGGGAAACGTCCATCGGGCATCACTAGTACGCGGTTTGGGCGACGGATCTTATAAGAGTTTCCTTTAAAACGGAACAAATCATATCAAATGATTAATTAATCGTCGTATACTTCGGGCAGGATTTTCGCATGTCAAGAATTCGCGTCCTTCTCCTCCCATTGGCTTTGCTCCTGGCGCTCTCCGCCTACGCTCAAAAAAATTCAAAACCTCCGAAAGAAGAGAGCTGTTCCATCTCCGGCATTGTGATCAAAATGGTGGATAGCGCGCCTCTCCGGAAGGCGCATCTGATATTGAGAAGCGTCGAGGACCCGAATCGCACGGTGGCTGCCGTTACGAACGCGGATGGGCGTTTCGCACTGAAGGATATCGAACCCGGTCCCTACCGCCTGAACGTGACTCGCGTTGGTTTTGTTGCCGATGAGTATGGGCGACGCAAGCCGAATGCGCCTGGTGCGATCCTGACGCTGCATGCCGGGCAGGACTTGAAAGATTTGCAATTCCGATTAATTCCAGCCGGGGTTATTTCCGGCAAGATCTACGATGACGATGGCGAACCATTGCCGAGTGTCATTGTAAACGCTGTTCGTCAGGTGTACTCCGAAGGAAAAAGAAATCGTTCCGCCGCGACCTCGGTTTCGAGCAACGACCTCGGCGAATATCGCCTGTTCGGTCTTGCTCCAGGACGTTATTTTGTGAGCTGTGTTTATCCTCGTTGGAACCGTGGTGGAGATGAAGTCGACTCCGCTGATGCAGAGAAGGAAGGCTACGCAAAGTTGTATTACCCGGGCACCGCGGACGTTGCGAAAGCGGAGCCGATTACCATCAAGGTGGGCGAGGAAGCTTCTTCCATAGATATCCTGATGCGTAAAGTTCCTGTGCATCAAGTCCGTGGCAACGTTTATAACCAGATCACACACAAGCCCGGAGTTGGAGTCATGCTTGTCTTAGTGCCAAAAACCACTAACCGAGAGTGGGACTACACCTCCCCGGCGACGGTGCAAAAGCCCGATGGATCGTTTGTCATTCAAGAAGTTCTGCCGGGCTCCTATACGCTTGCGTCCTTCTGGTTCGACGATGGCATCTCTTATGTGAACCGTCAGTCTATCGACGTTGGCAATGCCGACGTGGAAAGTATCGCCATGACGGTGGTGCCCGGAACTAATATCAGCGGGCGCATCGTGTGGGAGGGGCAGCCGGCGCTGGAGAAAGACGATCTGACAGTTACGCCGATGCCTGTAGATGTGCCTTTTGGAGTGCGCGGACAATCGAGGGTTGCACGCGACAATTCTTTTACCCTGAAGGGCCTTGGCGAGGGCACTTATCGCGCGGACGTTACGGGGATGTCCAAGGACTGCTACATAAAAGAGATGCGCTACGGTGAATCGAGCGTCATAAAAGATGGTTTTACCGTGACGCGCGGCGAGGCTGGCGCGCTGGAAATTGTGCTCAGCTCTCGGGGCGCGCGGGTGCAGGGCACGGTAATGGATACGAATGGTTTACCACTGGCGGGAGTGTCCATTGTGCTGGTGCCGGATTTGTCGCAGCGTGAGAATTACCAAAAGTATAAAACGCAGAGCACCGACCAATACGGAAATTTCGATCTGCATGGCATCGCGTCTGGCGATTACAAATTATTCAGTTGGGTGGAAGTGGAGCAGGATGCCTGGCAGGATCCGGAATTTCTAAAACAATTTGAAGACAAAGGACAACGTATCACGTTGCAAGACGGAGATCACAACACCGTGAAAGTGACCGCCATTCAAACTAAGGCGCCGGAATCCTCCAAGCCGTAGGCGCAACGTCGCACTGTTTGCCTCGCTTCCAGCGACCCAAAGTTGCGCCATCTCACAACCGCTCCCACCAATCAAAATTATGCGAAAGGTGGCCCGAGCTCGATTTCTAATTTGCGGTGGGGCGTGGCGACGCGTGCAGGAGTGGCGCGTGAGCTGGTTCGGGTTGTGAAAGCATGGCGGCGGGACGGTTTTTGTGGCGTTTGTGATCGAGCGCGGCACCGATGAAGGCGGCGAAGAGCGGATGCGGTTCGAGAGGCTTGGATTTGAATTCGGGGTGAAACTGGCAACCGAGGAACCAAGGGTGATCCGGCGATTCAATAATTTCTACGTAGTTTTCGTCGGGCGTGCGGCCGGTGATGCGCAAGCCTGCGCCAAGTAAAGTTTTTTCGTAGTCGCGATTGAATTCGTAGCGATGGCGATGGCGCTCACTGATTTCGGTTTTGCCGTAAGCCAAATGGGCGAGTGAACCGGGCTCCAGCTTGCAGGGCCAGGCGCCCAAGCGCATGGTGCCACCCATTTCGTCGACGCCGAGGAGTTCGCGCAATTTGTAAATTACGCGATGCGGAGTTTGCGGCTCAAACTCGGTACTGTCCGCCTGTTTGAGACCGGCCATGTCGCGTGCGTATTCAATAGTGGCGCATTGCATGCCGAGACATATGCCGAAGAACGGCACTTTGTTTTCGCGAGCGTATTGAATGGTGTGCACCATTCCCTGAATGCCGCGCTTGCCGAATCCGCCGGGAACCAGGATGCCGTCGTAGCCGCGCAAGCGCGCAGCGGCGGTCTCGGGGGAGTCGATTTCTTCCGCTTCAATCCATTCGAGCACGGTCTTCTGCTGGTGCGCTAAGCCGCCGTGAAGTAATGCCTCACGCAAACTTTTGTAGGCGTCTTCAAGCTGCACGTATTTTCCAACTACCGCGATGCGCACTTCACCTGCTGGATGATGCAAGCGGTGGACGAGATCAAGCCACGGCTGCATGTTGGCGGGTTTTTCCACCAGTTTGAGGTGGCGAAGAATTTGTGTGTCCAGGCCTTCTCTAGCTAATTCCACGGGAACGGCATAAATCGTGTCCACGTCCTGCATGGAAATTACGCAGGATTCCGCGACGTTGCAGAACAGCGCGATTTTCTTTTTCAGCTCTTCGGGAATGTGGCGATCACTGCGGCACAGCAAAACGTCTGGCTGTATTCCAATGCCGAGCATTTCTTTCACGCTGTGCTGAGTGGGTTTGGTTTTCAGCTCGCCTGCCGCTGCGATGTACGGAACCAGAGTTACATGAACAAATAAAGTATTTTCTGCGCCGAGTTCCAGGCGCATCTGGCGAATGGCTTCGAGGAAAGGCAGCGACTCGATGTCGCCAACGGTGCCGCCAATTTCGACGATGACCACGTCGACGCCTTCGGAAACTTTTCGGATGGTGGCTTTAATTTCGTCGGTGACGTGCGGGATGACCTGCACGGTTTTACCAAGGTAATCGCCGCGACGTTCCTTGGTGAGAATGGTTTCGTAGATGCGGCCAGTAGTCCAGTTATTGTCGCGGGAAAGCTTGGCGTGAGTGAAGCGCTCGTAGTGGCCGAGATCGAGATCGGTTTCGGCGCCATCCTCGGTGACGAAGACTTCCCCGTGCTGGAACGGGCTCATGGTGCCAGGGTCGACGTTCAGATACGGATCGCACTTTTGCAGGGTGACTTTGAAACCGCGACTTTCGAGGAGACAGCCGATGGAGGAGGCAGCTACGCCTTTTCCCAGTGAGGAAACAACACCGCCGGTAACAAAAATATATTTTGGCGCCATCCGTGATGGACCGCGAACTGAATCGCGGACTTATCCGCCCTCCGCAGGTGACGTACAAGGAATTATGGATGCTGGGGCAAAAACTGTCAAACGGGAAGATGCCGTGGAATGGAATTAGCGCAAGAACGGTTTTAATTTTTGAATGGAACTTTTGCAGCATTGCCCCGGAAGTATGTGGTGTGGGCCGAATAAGCGTCGCGTGACGGCTGGGGTCGCGACCGATGGCTGGTGAATTGAACTGATGCGAATATTGCATTTCATCTGCAACTTTATTTCTTCGCTGGTGTTTTTCTCGCTGGGGCTTGGTGTCTATCAGGCCTGGTTTTTCAGCTTCGTGGGATGGCCTGATCTTCGGCGCCTGTTTATAAAAATTTAACGTCTATCGCGGATCGCTCACAGCCATTTTGGGGGAGAGCCCATCTAATCGATGGACGTGTTCTCGGAATTCTTCAAGGGTGGGGAATGAATAAATATAAATGGGCACAGATCGCGCGGGCGATTATCGCGATGGCTTCGCTCGTATCGGCCGCGGCGGCGTTGGGTATTGTTGCTCAGGGCCAACAAATTCAGCAGATCGCCGGTCATCGTGCCCGGGCGGCTTACGACGTAGCACGCGAGAGCGTCATCAGCGGAAAAATTGTGCAGTACAATTCAACCTCGACGACCCCACCGCTGGGCGCGCACATCTCTTTGCAGACTTCTTCCGGCACGATCGACGTCCACGCCGGCAACGCGAAAGTAATCCAAGCGAGCAACATTTCTTTGCAGACCGGGGATTCCGTCAGCATTACCGGCGAAACCGTGCAATTCGGCAACAGCAATGTCTTTGTGGCTCGACTTATACAGAAGGGTTTGCAATCGGTCGCGGTGCGGTCAAAAAACGGTGTGCCACTGTTGCCGACTGCGGTTAACGCGAATGGAAAGATCGTTTCGCCGGCAGGTGCGCGATGAAAAACCGCGCGATGAAGCGAATTTTTCTCGTTGGCAGCCTGGCGCTGGGGTTGTACGCGGCAGCGTGTGGCGGCGGAAATGGGACCTTCACCCCTACGCCGACACCCACGCCAAACCCTCAGGGCAGTTACTCACTAGCGAGCTTGAACGGTACCTATGCCTTCTCGATGAGCGGTACCGATAACACGCAAGGATTGGCGATCTCGCGCATTGGCAGCTTTCACGCCGACGGGCAAGGCAACGTCACCATGGCGATTGAGGACGTGAATGATGGCGGCTCGTTCAGCACATTTAATTTCACTGCCGCGCCTGCTTCAAAATATACGATGAGTTCAGATGGGCGAGGCGTGCTCACCTTGAGCCATCCGGACGCAGTGAATCCCAGCGTAGCGGACAATTTTACGTTCAGCATTGCGTTGGATTCGATTTCCAGCGGTTTGATGATTGAAACGGACGGCTCATCCACGATGAGTGGAAACTTTCGGCTGCAGAGCATCAGCAGCACGTTCGCGACGGCCTACGCATTTGATGTTTCCGGTCTGGATTTAGGGAACTCGACGTCCGTGTCCTTCATCGGGCAATTCAACACCAATGGTGTTAGTGGAGTTACAGGCGGTGAGATGGATGTGAACGACGGCGCTTCTCCCACCGGAGCGATTACGCTGCAGCCCGGAACGATCACACCGGATGCCACAAACTTCACCAACTTCGGGCGCGGAACCATGACCCTCAGCACCACCCTGAATAGCCAACTCCTTAATCTGAGTTACGTCTTCTATGTCGTGGATGGCAGCCATCTGGTGCTCGTCGAAAATGACGCCGTGGCGGCGACTTCGGGTTCGGCGACGGCGCAAACCGCGGTGCCGACCACCGTCGCGGCGTTCCCTGGCAGCTTTGTTTTTGCGGTCGGCGGCGCAGCGATCAGCCAGGGAGTTTTTGGATCGCTGTCACGCGCAGGAAGATATACTTCGGATGCCAACGGTAACATCACAAATTTGAGCGTCGATGAGGATTTCAGCGGCGGAGTAAACGCTTTCCCGAAGGCCGGCGGATTCAGCAGTGTTACTTTGACAATCGATGCGGCAGGCACCGGGCGCGGCACGTTGAACTTCACGGACGTGACCAGGAATCAACCTTTCCAATATGTTTTCTACATGGCTTCGGCTACCCAAGGATTTATTCAGGATGAGTCCGCCAATGTGGTTGCCGATGGGTCCATTACCGCGCAAAGCGGGACGTTCACCGCGGCTTCCATAGCGGGGAGCTACGCCATAAACTGGAGTGGCGTGAACCTGGCCAATGGCTTTGAAGAGGATTTTGTCGGCGTAATTCCGGTATTCAGCGCCAGCTCGAATAACATCTCTGGCGGCGTCCTGGATTTTACCGAATTGGGCGACGGCAAGATTTTCACGGGCATTCCGGTGAATGGACTGTTGACGCTGCAAGGAGATGGGACGTTGGGTGGGGCGCAAGGAAATGCGTTGCAGTTGACAACTTCGCAGACACCATCGACTACCTTTAATTTCCGCGCTTACCTGGTCAACGCCAACACCATAATCGTGGTAGGCGTGGATAGCGGACGAGTGGTGATTGGCACCGCCATACGCCAGCAATAATTAGGGCATCTCCGAGCACCATTAGCCGCCCGCCGCTTCCGTCGGGCGGTTTTTATTTATGTGCGAGTATGCTCACGATTCCGATCTTTGGGAAGGTCGGGCGCCCACTAAAAAGACTCATCCCTTGTCTAAAAGTTCCGTTCTATTCTGCAACCGTTATGTCAGTGTTTATGATCTGGCCGTCGCGAACCTAAAAATATTGTAAACGGAATCCATTCGCAGAGCGTCAAAGCCTTATTGATGGAGAATTGAGTTTGCTATTCGCTGACATTCGCCACGCCCTCCGAATGATGCGCCGGACGCCGCTGTTCACGGCCGCGGTCATACTGACAGTCATGCTCGCAATTGGAGCCAATACCACGATTTTCAGCGTGGTGAACGCAGTGTTGCTGCGGCCGCTGCCGTTCAAGCAACCGAGCCGGCTGGTCCAGGTTGCGGAAAAAAACGATAAGCTGAACCTACCGACGTTTAGTGCTTCGATCCTGAACTTCGTGTCGTGGCGTGAGCATTCACAATCATTTCAAGAGCTGGGCGCGATTGGTTTCAATAACTACACCCTAACCGGAACGGGAGAACCTGAGCAGCTGTCCGGCAATCGTATCAGCCCAGCGTTGACGCGGGTCCTGGGAATTTCTGCGTTGATCGGGCGAACGTTTACCGATGAAGAAGAAAAGCCGGGCGCTCCCGTAGTCGCGATGATCGGGGAAGGCCTGTGGAAACGGCGGTTCGGTGCGGACCGAAATCTGGTTGGCCGCACCGTCATTCTCGATGGTGCTCCTACGACGGTCGTGGGCGTGGCCCCCGCCGCGCTCAATCTATTTTCGGCAGCGGACGTTTACACTCCGCTGACCATAGATCGCGCGAAGGAACTACGCCTTAACCATCTGATCCTGGTAATCGGCAGACTAAAAGATGGGGTATCAATCGAGCAGGCTCAAGCGGAGATGAATACCGTCTCATCGCTGATGGGCCAGCAATACCCGGAAATACGGGACTGGGGCATTCGGCTTATCAGCATGTTTGACACCTTTGTAAGTCCGCAGCTCAAGACTGGACTGCTGGTGCTTCTGTGGGCAGTGGCCTTCGTGCCGCTGATCGCGTGCGCCAATATCGCCAATCTGCTCCTGGCGCGAGCGGCCGTACGGCAGAACGAGATGATGGTTCGAGCCGCCATTGGCGCGAGCCGAGGGCGTTTGATGAGTCAATTGTTGGTCGAGAGTATCGTGCTCTCGATCGCCGGTGGCGCCGCGGGCTTGCTTGTAGCGGTGTGGGCTTTGCGCGCGGTCAATCAGATGTTGCCGCCAAACACTCTGCCTGTGCCCGCAGTGGAAATGGATTCTCAGGTTATTTTGTTTGCGCTCGGATCGACAATCGTAACCGGATTGCTATTCGGGATCGCCCCCGCATGGCGAACGGCGAAAGTCGATCTGAACGCCGTTCTCAAGCAGGGCGGGCGGGGTTCATCCAGTCGAATGTCTGCGGGCCTCCGCAAAGGTCTCATTGCCATTGAATTGGCATTGGCGACCGTCCTTTTGATTGGGGCGGGCTTGTTCCTTGAGAGCCTCGGTAATCTTCAGCGCGTGCACCTCGGCTTTGAGCCGCGCGGTTTGATCAGCTTTCAGCTTTCCCCGCCGAAAGAAAAGTACCCGCTTAACAGCAAGGCACCGCAGCTTTATCGAGCGCTGCTCGATTCCTTGCAATCGATACCTGGCGTGCGCGGCGCCTCCATATCCAGCGGCATTCCCTTCGGCGCGGGCACCTACAGCAGGCACCCGATGATCACCACTGAAAAATCCGTGTTGCCGCCAGCCAGCGCCGTGCCCATTGATTGGCGCATCGTCAGTCCCGGATATTTCAAGACCATGGGCATACCTCTGCTGCACGGCCGCGATTTCACCGACGCGGACGGCCCCCACGCGCTACCCGTTACGATCGTTAGCGCTGCGACGGCAAAGAAATTCTGGGGCGACGCTGATCCCTTAGGCCGGACTATGCGTCGCACAGGAGATCCTCGCATTCCGTTCACTATAGTCGGGGTGGTTGGCGATGTGCGCAGCATCGCTCTGACCGAGGAATTTCCGTCCCTGTATTATCCGATGGCCGCGCGCGTGTGGCCGCTGATGGATATCGTGGTGCGGACTGACGGGTCGCCGGCTCCGGAATCATTGCTGCCCGCAATTCGCGAAAAGGTGCGCGAACTCGATTCCGAATTGGCGCTCGCGAATGTCCGGACTATGGAGCAATGGCTTTCGAACAGTGCAGCTCAACCTCGGCTGAATACGGTAATGCTAAGCGTCTTCGCGTTTGTGGCGCTGCTGATCGCCTCGGTGGGTATTTATGGCGTGCTGGCTTACTCCGTGAGCCAACGCACTGGCGAGATCGGAGTGCGCATGGCCTTGGGCGCCACGCCTCGCGACGCTTTGCGCCTCATAATTCGCGAAGGAATGATGGTCGTGTTCATGGGGATTGGAGCAGGACTGCTGGGAGGCTTGGCGCTGGGCCGCGCCGTTTCGAGCTTAGTCTTCGGCGTGCCGGTGAGAGACCCGGCGGTATTCATCGGTGTGGCTGCTACGCTGGCAACGGTAGCACTTGCGGCGTGTACGATTCCCGCACTGCGCGCGTCGCGAGTGGACCCAATCGTGGCGCTGCGCTACGAATGAGGCCGGAGGTGTTTCACCAGCGAAGTACTGGGACGTGCGTCGTACTAATTTCGGAATTTTCTCGACGGACGCTGTACTTACATGAAGCGCCGAGATGTTTATGGAATCACGGCTTGAACGGCCGCCGAAGGAGCGCTCTCCTGATATGAGGAACTTACCGAAGTGATGCGGAAATAATAAGTGTCGCCGCCTTCGACGTTGCTGTCGACGAAGTTAGTGGATGGCACTGGCGATGAGTTCAATAGAGAGTAGGGTCCGGCTGAAGAGGGACTGACGTAAACATTGTAACCAGCCACGGACGAACGGCTGGCAGTCCAAGATAGTGCCACCGAATGTGTAGAGGACGCCACGCCAGTGCCTGACAGCGCAACGGTGACAGGCGAATTTTTGGCGTTGCTGGTGATGGTGAGGCTTCCCGGAAAGCTCCCTATGGTGAAGGGCGAGAACGTCGCGTTGACAGTGGCGGTCTGTTTGGGGTCCAGGGTAAGCCCCGACGCGCTGCCGCCGGCGGTAAATCCAGCTCCGGAAACAGAAACGCCAGAAATCGTAACACTGGAACTCCCGGTGTTCGTCAATGTCACGGCTTGTTGCCCGCTAGCGGCTAGTCCCGTCTTGCCAAAATTCAAACTGCTGACGTTGGCCGTCAGCGTCGATGGGGATGCCGCGACGGTGGTCGGTGCAGATGAGAGCGTGATATTGCAAATGCTGAGTGCGCCCGAAGAGCTCATCACGCCCACGGTGTTGAGTATAGAGTCGGAGCTCTGCTCGGAGCGAAATGCCACATTTGCACCTAAGGTGATCTGCCGGTAGAGGAGTACGACATAAGCGTTATAAGTATGGCTCGCAACGTTTACGTCCAAAATAAAATGGTAAGTGACGCCTGCTTGGTAGGCAATATTCGCGGCGGCAGTGAACCTCGAGCCGTTTCTTACGTCGAGCGTTCCGCTGGGATTAAATCGTACGCCCGTGGCAAGATCTGAATACTCCTGAGCAGAACCGGAAGACAATCCGCTGATGGCGTTCGCCGATGAACTCGATGGTGTCCCGTCGTAAGTTACGCGGAAGGTCGATGCTTGTCCCTGTGCCAAGCCGGCGTTAGCCCACGAGCCGGAGGAATACACGCAGCTCGAAGCTTGCGCTGAAGCGGCATTGGTGATTGCCGCGGCCAGCAAAACAACAAAAATTAAAAGCGTCTTCCGAATTTTCCAATCAGCGTGATTTTCTGGCCCGTATTCCATGTCAACGCTCAAAGTTTTTGTCCCAGGGTTTTATTACTTCGGGAAATCGGGGAGGCGCCGTTTCCCGTAGCATGTGCAGGCTACGGGTTACTGCCGGTGCGCCGCTACTGTACTGGGGTGCAAATCTTGAACAAGGTGCAACCTGCACCAGGACAGGTGGATATATTGGAAAACTATTCGAAAAATTTAAGAGCGGCGGGTACTAGAACGGCAAACGCAAGCGGGCCTCGCAGCCGCGAGTGTCAATTCGATTTCCAAGAGTCAGCTGTCCGCCATGGGCTTCCGCAATTTGCCTACTGAGAACCAGGCCTATTCCGGAGCCTGCCGGCTTGGTAGTGAAAAACGGGACGAACAAATTTGCAGTATTAGGAATACCGGGACCATCATCGATCACCCAAACTTCCACTTGCGAACCTAGCTTTATCCAACCAACTTGCACGCCGCCATGCGTTTCGAGCGCGGCGTCAGCCGCATTGCGAATCAAGTTGATGAGCAGTTGCTCCAATTGATCGACGTCCGCGGAGATGATGGTTCGAGGCCCTTCCTTTATGCAGACTTTGACGCGTGTCTCAAGCTTAGCAGTCCGATGCACCCACTCCCCAACCGACACGGGCAAAAGTTTTGGTTTAGGAAGCCTGGCCAGCCGGGAATAAGCAGCCATAAAACGTCCGAGCGCTTCGGTACGGGAACGAATGATGGCCAAGCCCTCTTGTAGATCCTGGAGGATCGGAGCTGCCGGACCAGCTTGCAATTCCGGCAAGTGATTGGCGGCATTCAGTCCGCTTTCCAATCCCTGGGCAACGGATTGGATGGGGGCAAGCGAGTTATTCAGTTCATGGCCGAGCACGCGAATAAGGCGCTGCCAGGCTTGGCGTTCTTCGTCCCGCAGCGTACGGCTAAGATCGCTGAGCACGACAAGTTGATGAGGCAGACCGCCCTGCCGGAACGACCCTCGACGCATACTCCAGCGTCCCGACGCGCCGGGGAAGGCCAGATCCATGGTTCGCGCGGATTCTCCTTCCAGGCACCCTGCCAGTCCCAATTCCACGGCCGTCGAACCGAGAAGGCGTTCCAGTGAACGCCCCAGCAAGCGTTCGCCAGCGCGGTTTACCAACCGAAGTTTGGCTTGATGATCGAAGGTAAAGATAGCCAGGTCGATCTCTTCGATGATGGTGCGCAGCAGGCCGGTAGCTTCCAGTGCGCCTAAACGCTGCTCTCGCAACATGGTGCTCAGAGCATTGACTTCGATCATCACTTCGCCCATGGCATCGTCAGGCCTCGCGCCGCGAGCGCGAATGGAGAAGTCCTCCTCGCGCATGGCCGCCAGCAGGTTGGAGAGAGTCTGCAGCGAGAAGACCACTCGGTGTCGCAGAGAAAGCGCGAAGCCGAGCCAGAGACTAAGGATGAGAAATGTAAGTGTCCACGCCGACCCCGACGAGAACGAGCCTGTCCACAGTAAAATCAGCGCAATGAAAGAACCGGGAAGACCAGCAGCGAGCGCCAAAAGCTGAATGCGGCGTTCGTAAGAGAGGCGCCTCATCCTAATTCGTGTTTCTGTAACCGACGATACAACGCGCTACGGCTTAGGCCCAGAGCCTTGGCCGCCTGGCTAACGTTGCCGTCGTGGCGCGCCAGCGTGCGCCGGATAAGGTGGCGCTCCACTTCATCGAGCGGCATTTCTTCCAGCCGCGCCGCCGCCGTAGATGCTTGAGCCCGCAAGCCGAGATCTGCGGCTCGAACGAGTGGCCCGGCGGAAAGCAGTACCCCGCGCTCCACCGCGTGGTCGAGCTCACGTACATTCCCGGGCCAGAGATGTTCTTGCAGCGCAGCGGTGGCGGCGGAGTCGAAGCCGGCGATGTTTTTGCGATAACGTTGCGAATATCCGTGAACGAAGTGGTGCGCGAGCAGGTCAATATCTTCGCGGCGTTCCCGCAGCGGCGGGATAAAGATCTCGATCGTGTTCAAGCGGAAGAGCAGGTCCTGCCTGAAGCGCCCGGCGGCGGCTTCAGAGTTTACGTCCACATTGGTGGCCGCGAGCACTCGCACATCGACGCGGCGGGTGGATGATGACCCTACCCGTTCGAGCTCTCCAGTTTCGAGAACGCGCAGCAACTTAGCTTGAAGATTCAACGGTACGTTGGCAATTTCGTCCAGGAAAAGAGTGCCCCCATCAGCAAGTTCGAAGCGGCCTACGCGATCGGATCGCGCATCTGTAAATGCGCCTTTCACGTGACCAAAAAGCTCGCTTTCGAACACCCCTTCGGAAAGGCCTCCGGCATTCACGGTGACCATAGGCTTGGAAGCGCGGTTCGATAGTGCATGCAGCGTTCGCGCCACAACTTCCTTGCCAGTGCCGTGCTCCCCGGTGATCAACACGTTAGCGTCGGAGGGACCAATGCGCGCGACCAGGTCGAGCACGGGATTCATCGCTGGAGACTTGGCCAGAAAAGTTGGACGCGATTCCGCCCGCAGGAGCCGGTTCTCCGCTTCCAGGCGCGAAGCTTGCCGCAAGGCCTGCCGCAAATCAATTTGCGTGCGGATAATCGAGAGCAGTCGAATATTCTCCCAGGGCTTCTGCACGAAGTCGCGCGCCCCGCGGCGCATGGCTTCGACCGCAATCTCCACGCTGCTCCACGCGGTCATCACGATGACCGGCAGCGTGCTGTCCAGCATTTGTATGCGGGTGAGGAGGTCCAGGCCTTCCTGCCCGGAGGTGGTGTCGCGCGCGTAATTCAAATCCATCAGCACGGCGTCAAATTCGCGCGACTCGATGGCCGCGAGCGCGTCGGCGGGCGAAGCTGCGCCATGCGTTTCGTATCCTTCGCGCTTCAGCAATAAGCGTAAAGCGTCGCGAATGTCGGATTGATCGTCGGCCAGCAAGACGCGATAGGACTGGTTGGCGGCAGATTTCATTTGATGAAGGAGTCTATTCTAATTTCGCTATTGACTACCAAGAACGCGAACCCGATCTAGCCGCTAGGGCGTGCATCGAGCCATCGGAAACTGTCGCAAAAATTATGCGGATTGAATCGTCGCGGCCGCGCTTTCGTTTACCACCCAACCGTCTTTTAGCTGGATGATGCGATTGCCGTAAGCGGCGTTGCGCTCCGAGTGCGTGACCTGAATGATAGTGGTGCCTGCATCATTCAATTTTTTGAAAAGCTGCATAATTTCGTCGCCCTGCGCGGAGTGCAGATTGCCTGTAGGCTCGTCCGCGAGCAGCAACTTGGGATGCAGAATAACCGCGCGCGCCACGCCCACCAGCTGTTGTTGACCACCGGAGAGCTGGTTGGGAAACAAATCCTTTTTTCCTACGATATGAAAGCGGTCCAATGCATCGCACACCAGGCTCACCCGTTCCTTGTGAGGAACATTTTTATAGGAGAGCGGCACCTCCAGATTTTCGAAAACAGTCAAATTGTCGATCAGGTGATAGCTCTGGAAGACAAAGCCGATGTTCGCCTTGTGGAGTTCATTGCGCCTCTTGGTGTTTAGTTGATGGACAGCTTCGCCAAGAAAGTAATACTCGCCCGTCCAGGCGCTGTCCAGCATCCCAATAATGCTAAGCAATGTGGATTTTCCCGCGCCCGAAGGGCCCATGATGGTTACAAATTCGCCCTGCTGAATTGCCAGATTGATGCGTCGCAAGACAAAAAACTTGCTGCCGCCAGCGTCGTAAGATTTTTCGAGACTCCTGAACTGGATTAAAGGTTCCACATCGCTCCTCTTATCGAACTTTCACGATCGTGGTTAGCGGTACAGCGCATGCGCGCAGTAATAAAAACAATTGTTTCACTCATAGCGAAGAGCCGTCAATGGATCGATGCGCACAGCACGGCGAGCGGGGAGATAGGAAGCCAAAAACGCGACAGCGCCAAGAATCAGCGGCAGGCCTATGAAAGCAAAAGGGTCGCTGGCTGTTACGCCGAAAAGCAGGCTGGACAGCGCGCGGGCCAGTGCAAATGCCAAAGGCAAACCAATGGCTATGCCGATAACGGTGAGTAGCATTCCATTTCCCACGACGAGTCGGTTGATTGCACCTTGTGATGCGCCCATGGCCATGCGAATTCCCATCTCGTGAGTTCGTTCGCTAACCGAATAAGACATTACGCCGTACACGCCAACCGATGCCAAGACCAGGGCAATGATCCCAATACCCGCCATCATGGCCGCCACATAGGATATGCCGATAATAGATTCGGTAATGACTTGGCTAAGCGGCTTCACTTCGTAAATCGGCAGGTCCGGATCTATTGACGCGATTTTGCTGCGCACCGCGGAAGTAAACTTTGCTGGGTTATCGTCTGTGCGCAAAACCACTGTGGTGTAGTAAGTGGGATTCTGGCGATAAGGGCGGTAGAGCGTGGGCACCGCGTCTTTCTGGATCCAGTTGTAACGCACATCTTCCACAATGCCGACCACCGTGAGCCACACCTCCGGCTTTGAGCCTGCCACCTGAACCTTTTTACCTAACGGATTTTCACCTGCAAAATAACGGCTTGCGAGGCTTCGGCTGATGACTGCGACTGGTTGGGTGCTGTCGCCGTCCCAGTCCGTGAATACCCGGCCGTCGCGCAAGCCGATACTCATCACCGCAAAGTAGTTCGGCGAAACGGTCTCCATGATGGCGGTACGCGATTCTTCGCGCTGCTGTACAGGGCGACCTTCTATCACGAAGCGATTCGCGTCGGTACCGCCGCCATTGCCATACGGAACTGTAGTCGCCAGCGCGGCGGATTGCACTTGAGGAATAGTAGAAAGACTTTGCAGCAGCCGGTCGTGAAATGTGACACGCGCATACCTCTGCGGATATTGCAATTCGGGCAAATTCAGATTCAGCGTTAACAGTGTCTCCGGATGATACTGCTGGTTCACCGTGAGCAGCGCATTAAAACCTTTTACCAGCAGGCCCGCGCCGACAAGCAAAACCAAGGACAAGGAAACCTCGGCGACTACCAGAACACTGCGCAAGCGATGCCGCGCGCGTCCGGAGGAAGCGCCCCGTCCGCTCTCCTTCAGGGTTTCAGAAATGTTGGTACGCGAACTCATGAGCGATGGCGCGATGCCTGAAAGCAGCCCGCTAGCCAGCGCCAAGCCAAACGTGAAAAGGAAAGCGCCAAAATCGAGACGAATGGACTTCCAGCCCGCGATATAGCGCGCGATGTCCGGCGGCATATGCGAAAGAATGACACTAAGTATCCACTGGGCCAGGAAAATCCCCAGCGCCGCGCCAAAAAGCGACAGCATCACGCTTTCGATCAACAGTTGCCGAACAATGCGCGAGCGAGTCGCACCCATGGCGGCGCGCACGGCAAGTTCCTTCTGCCGTCCGGATACGCGGGCAAATTGAACGTTGGCAACATCCGCGCAAGCAATCAACAACACGAAAGCAACTGCGCCAAGCAGCAGCAAAGTGTACTGGCGCGTGAGATCGCCGGTGGCAAATTTCCCAAGCGGCAGCACGCGCAACTGCCAATCTTTGTAGGCGTCAGGATACGCGGCCGCCTGGTGCTGCGCGATAGTTAGCATCTCCGCCTGGGCCTGTTGGAAGGAAGCTCCGGGTTTCAGGTGCCCAAGCACCCACAACGGACGATGGTCGCGGTCGACGCGCTGTTTCGCGTCGAAAGCCATGGGTAACCAAGCCTCCGCGCTCACCGGGAAATCAAATCCCTTACCCATCACGCCCACGATCGTGAACGGTTTCCCATCGACCTTCACGACTCTACTGAGGATCTTAGGATCTGAAGCGTAGCGGCGTTCCCAGAGGCCATAACTCAGAATCAGTTCCTGATTTTTTCCGGGTTCCCCTTCTTCCGGCAGAAAATCGCGTCCGAGATGCGGCTGCACACCCAGTGTCGAGAAGAAATTCGCAGTTACGAGATAATCCTGAATTTTTTGTGGTGTGCCGTCGCCAGTGAAATTGACGCCATCCCAGGAGTAGGCTCCGAGCCGGTCAAAAGAACGCACTTGCGCCTGCCATTCCAGGAAAGTAGCGGGAGCGACGGAAGACTGCTCGAAATTTTGGCGCGGTTTGGAATCCACCACCGCTACGAGGCGGTTGACTTCATCCAGCGGAACGGGATGCAGCAGAAAAGCTTCCGCCATGCTGAAGATCGCGGTGTTGGCCCCCATACCGAGAGCCAGCGCGCCAGCGCAAACGAAGGTGGCGAAACGGTGTTTCCAAAGCATGCGTAAGGCATAACGAATATCCTGCCGGATGGTGTCCATGAACAAAGGCCTCGGTAGCAAGCAATGTTTTGGCCTAAAAAATATTTACGCTAAAGAATTTACGCGCCCACGCTGACTTCTCTGGTTTCATCGACGATGCGTCCGTCAAACAAATGTATATTGCGCTCCGCAAAGTTGGCGTAACGCTCGTCGTGAGTGACCATGCAGATGGTCGCGCCATTGCGGTGCAGATCGCGCAACAGCTCCATCACCGCTTCGCCGTTCTTGGAGTCCAGGTTTCCGGTGGGCTCATCCGCCATTAAGATCAGTGGATCGCCAACTAGTGCGCGCGCCACGGCGACACGCTGCTGTTGACCTCCAGAGAGCTGAGAAGGGTAGTGACGCAGGCGGTGCGCCATGCCCACGCGCTCCAGCGCGCGCTGGACTTTTTGCTTGCGTTCAGCCGTGCCGGTGCCGCGATAAGTCAGCGGCAATTCGACGTTTTCATACACTGTGAGGTCCCCGATCAGATTGAAGGCCTGGAAAATGAATCCGATTTCGCGGTTGCGAATGCGGGTCCGCTCGCTGATGGTAAGCTTCGAAACGGGCTGGCCGTTGAGCCAATATTGTCCATCCGTAGGCGAATCCAGCAGCCCCAGAATGGAAAGCAGCGTGGACTTGCCGCAGCCAGATGGCCCGGCAATGGAAATGTATTGGCCTTTTTGTATCTCCAGGTGAATTTCCGACAGCGCGTGAGTCTCCACTTCATCGGTGTAGAACACCTTCTTCACGCCTTCCATCTTGATCAGGGTGTCGTTTGATTCCATCACGTTTTCTCCTCGAAACTTCTACGCGCACCAGTTGATACGAAACAGGCCCGATTTAGTTCCGCCGCTATTCATAACGCAAGGCCACCATGGGGTCGACTTGCGTAGCGCGCCGCACCGGTAGATAACAGGCTGCTGCGGCAATCACGGCGATCACACTTAAAGCCAGGACATAAATCCCAACGTTGTTGGCGCGCACCCCGTAGAGCAGGGATTCGCTCAATCGCGCCAGCGCATAGGCTATCGGCAACCCCCCCAGAGCACCCGCGACGACCATGAAACCCATTTCCTTATAAATGAGTGTACGTACTTGCCCGGTCGCGGCGCCCAAGGCCATGCGAATGCCAATCTCGCGGGTGCGTTGAATGACCAAGTAAGCCAGCACCCCATAAATACCCATGGCGGCTAGCAACGCGGCCAAAACGCCGAAGCTGGCGGATAATCCCGCGATAAGCCGCTCGGCAAGAAGGTCCTCATCCACCACTTGTTGAAAGGTCTTGAGATCGTAGACCGGCAAGTTGGGGTCCAGATCGCGCACGCTGCCGCGCAATTCGTCAGCGATGAGCAGCGGGTCCTGCTGGGTACGCACATAAAAGGTCATGCCGCTCAATTTTTCCCGCTGCGCATATGGCAGGAAGATGTAAGGGGCGATTTCGCTGCGAACGTGATCCTGCTTGTTGTCCTTTACGACCCCGACGATCAGGATGTCCGGTTTGACGGCATCCCCAGAGCCAAACGCGAAGCGTGACCCCACCGGATCGCGCTTGGGAAAAAAGCGCCTGGCCGTGGCCTCGTTGATAATCGCAACTTTGCCACGCGCATTCGTATCCCCAGCGTCAAATTCGCGTCCGGCCACCAGCGGCACTGCGATAGTAGAAAAATATGCCGGGCTTACCGGATCATAAAGCACATGTTCCTGATCCTCTGGAAGCTGCGGACCGCCCTCGACCGTGATGTTCGCGCCCATATCCGTGCCGGTTAGACTGGAAATCTCCGAGGAGCCTACCGCTTTGACTCCAGGAAGCCCCGCGAAACGCTCGCGCATCCGGTCGATCAGCGCGATGCTGCGAGCGGTGTCGTAGCCATTCAGCGCCGGCGAAATCGAAAATGTAATTACGTTGGTAGTGTCGAGACCAAGACTCTGGCTGCGTAGATTCCATAGCGTCTTGGTAAAAAGGCACGCACCTGCCAGCAGCAATAAAGTAAACGCCACCTGACCGGCAACCAGAAACTTGCGAAAGCGTACGTGAGACAAGCCCACCGAGCCCGTGGAGCCCTGGTCTTTAAGAGTCTGGGTAACACTGCTGCGTGTGACGCGCCACGCGGGAATCAATCCGAAAAGAAATCCCGCCGACAGAGTCGTGCCGCTGGCGAACGCCAGAACTTTTCCGTCGAGCTTGGTTGACAACCCCGAAACGCCGGACGCGACCACTTCCGGAGTCAGAATATTCATCAGCCACAGGCCAACGACCAATCCCAGTGCGCCGCCAGCTGCCGCGCAGAGCAGACTTTCGATCACTAATTGCCGAATCATTCGGCCTCGGCTTGCGCCCATTGCGGTTCGAATAGCGAACTCACGCTGGCGCGACGCACCTTGCGCCAATAAGAGATTTGCGACATTGGTGCAAGCAATCAGCAAAACCAAACCAACCAGCGCGAATAAAGTAAGGAGCGCAGGCCCTGAATCGGTTTGCACTGTTCGCCGGCCACTTGCGCCGGGAAGCAGAAGGACTTTCTTCTCGAGAAAAAGCGCACGCTTCTTTTGGTCCCAGCCCTTTATCGTTGCAAGTTGCTGTTCGAGCAACGGATGGTACGCCGCAGTCAGGGCCGCTTCCGTCTGCGCCCACGAAAGTCCGAGCTTCCGTCGCGCGAGAATGGCCAGCCAGGCATCGTTCCAATCATCCAGGCCGTTCCGGTTGGGGGTCATCTGCGGCTTCATCATCATGGGCACGAAGATATTCGGAGTCTGCCCAACCTGGATGCCATCAAAACCTTTTTGCGCCACGCCGATTACTGTCAGTGGCGTGTTATTGACCAACAATGTCTGGTTCAAAATTCCCGGATCCCCGCCGAAATGCTGCATCCAATAAGCGTGGCTCAAGATCACGTACGGATGACCGCCCTGTGCTCGATCATCGTCCGCGGTGAAGAGGCGCCCAAAAGCGGGGTGCACGCCTAGAACATCAAAATAATTTCCAGAGACAAGTTCTCCAAGCCCGCGTTCCGCCGTTTCCCCTCGGCTCGCGATGCTGGCATCAAACGCAAAACGCGCCAGCATTCCATTCACAGCAAGGCAGTCACGCAGCCCCTTGTAGGCAGGGTAAGAAAATGACTGCGCACCGTCGCCGTCACTCCAGACATGGCCCTCTCCGCGACCCGGAGAGCGCAAGATGACCAACTCGTCGGGACTCTTCACCGGCAAACGTCGCAACATAATCTGGTCCATCAGAGAAAAAATCGCGGTATTGGCGCCAATACCCAGTGCCAGCGTAAGAATCGCAATAGAAGCAAAGCCCCGATTTTTCCCGAGCATGCGCAGGCCGTATCGCACATCCTGCCAGAACGTTTGCACCGTCAGCGCTCCCGAACCAACCAACTCACTATTTCAAACGGATGCGATCGAAGTTATCCCACGCGGACATGTCGGAGAGAATTACTCTATCTCCGACTTTTAAACCCGACACGATCTCAATGGTGTTCACCGAACTGCGCCCCAACTTTACATTGACACGAGTAGCGTCCGAACCGTCTTCATCCAATTTAAAAATTCCCACGGTGCTGTCGGACTGGCCGTGAACCGGCCGGCCTACGTACAGGACGTCTTTAAGATTTTCGATTTCGATGGTGCCGTCGACACTAAGGTCCGGGCGCGCGCCCTGAGGTAGCGGCTGGTCGAACACCACATCCACGGTAACCGTTCCGTTCTGCACCGACGGATCAATACGCGAAACATGCCCGGTGACCACTCCGTTGCGCGTATCAACAGTTGCTTTTTGCCCGATCAGCGCATCCTTGGCCTGCGTTTCCGCGATCTTGATTTCCGCTTTCAGTTTCTTGGGGTCGGCTACGCGCGCCAGGTTTGTTCCCGGTGTAACGTGCTGGCCAACATCCACCGGCAGCAGTTGCAGCACGCCATCGATGCCCGCGCGCACGTGCAAGGCATCCAGTTCGCTGCGACGCAGTTGGTATAGCGCTCGCTGCTGATCGACGTGCGCGCGTTGTGCCGCAAGTCTGGCGGCGGCTGAATCGCTGGCAATAAGTGTGCGCTGATCTTCCAGTTGCGCCCGAATGGCCAATTGCTCGTCCTTTACTTTGGAAAGCTTCGCGGTTACGTCAGCGCCGATACCCTCATCGTGAAGTTTGTCGTCGACGTCATGTTGCAAATGTGCTTGTTCGTACTCGCTGCGCACCGACGCCGCCTGAGCTTTCTGATTGAGCAGCTCACTATTCACCTGCACCTTCAAATTGTCGTAATCAGCCTGCGCTCCCTTGAGCTGATATTCGGCATCAAGAGCGTCGCGTTGCAGCGAGGGATTGCTCAGTTCAAGAATGATGGTGTCGGGTTTTACAATGGCGCCGGGGCGGACCACGATGCGGTCCACGCGCGATTCCGTTTGTGCTGGAATCCAGCGAATCTCTTCGGGAACCAGGGTGCCCAGCCCGCGAACTTCTCTCAGCATGGGGCCCCGCTTTACTTCATCGGTCCACACCGTGGCGCGGTCCACAGAAGGCGCTGCGGGTTTCAAACGAGAGAGGCCGAAGGTCACGCCGGCAATGAGCAGAACCGCGATCGTGGCATACAGGATGCGGCGAATCTTTTTGGCTCGAGCGTTAGAAGGACGTTGAATATCCATGGTTTGATACCTCTAGAAACGCAACTGGGCCGCCTTTGTTCCGCTCTATAAGAGCAATAAAATCAGCGGCCTACAAGCTCGCAATTTGACCAAGGGACGCAAACGCGACGAAAATGGGATTTGCCGTCCCACCAGCGGACAGCGACAGAATCAAACCTCCCCAGGTTCTTTGCGTTCACTTTTGGACGGTTTCCGGTTGCTTCTCGACGAAGTGTGCCATGACTCTACCGACCTCATCCACCAATGGCCTTCGCGCTTACGGTTTCGCCACGCAGCCGTCCATGCCCGCCTCAAAGCATTTACGCCGGTCGTCGTCAAAAGCGTTGGCGGTAAATTTTCTGTGTAGCCTCGAGCCCGTCCATAACCGGCATTTGCATATCCATGGCTACGAGATCGAATTGCTGTTGCGACGACATGGTAAGCGCCGCGGCGCCGTCATTCGTTACCACCGCGGTATGCCCCAACTTTTCGAGGATGCGCGAGATCAGCTGCTGATTCACGGTGTTGTTTTCCGCAAGCAAGATGCGAAGTCCGACGGCGCCTGGGGTTTTCTCTGCAGTTGTGGAAGACGAGACCGTAGGCGAAGTGGTTAACGGCCCTGCTTTTTGGCTATGCAAAACCTGCCACAACGGAAGCCGGTGCAGCGGTTTTATGATGGTAAGAATTCCGAGACGCTTACACTCGTTTGCGCGTTCGCCCGCCAGCGGCGAATGAATCATCGCGATAATCTGAGTGCCGCCCGGTGAAGCGGAGATTAACTCTGCCGACTGCAGGCCATCAAAATCACGCTCGTGAACGTTGTTGCCCGCGGAAGCCGATTCCAGGTCCGCGGCGGTTTGGGCTAATCCCGCGAAGCGCCGCATTACGGGCATCACTATAACCAGACAAAATGCACGCAATGGCCACCGCATCACCGGCCCACCAATCCAACGAAGCGGTCACATACGCGCTCCACGGAATGACATGGTCGAAAATGAGCGTTACCGTAGCCAGAAAGGCCGCAGTGCCGCTCAGAGGAAGAGCGACGAACAACAACACCATCACGTCGCGGATCGATGTCAAACGCCAATCCACTCTTGCGCTAATTAATCCTGCCAGCCAGTAAAGCGGCGCGTTTAGCGGCCCCATGCCGATTAATAAAGCCAGTGCAATTCCTACCGGCGGATACCAGGCGCTGATCCCAGGAAGAATTTGTAAATAAACCGTTGTCCGGTCCAACAGCACGAAAACCACGACGAATAAGAACCCAATCAGGTATCTGCGCAAAGCAAATACGCGGTCTGAATCAGAATGTTTTTTCGCAATGAGAGGGGCGGTCATTTTGTCCAAGCAGAAAAACGTGCTGGCATTTGTGCAGGTAGTGCGGTGAAATTCTCGAATCGGAACTCGTGCCCTCAAGACGGACTACCTCAATAAATATTCTTAGCGTCCGAACGGCCAAACCGCGGGCTATAGCGGTTCAGGAATGAAACTATTCAACTCGCCGTATTTGCGTAGGAAATAACCAGGATGGACAGAAGATAAAACACAAACATGCCAGCCAGATACAGATAAGCCTTTCGATTCGCGCCGCGAAATTCCTTCCACGCCAGCACGCCCCACAATGCCGCTACCATAGGCGCGGACTGCCCAATCGCATACGAGATCGCTACGCCCGTAAAATGCGCAGCCACCAGATTGAACACCGTTCCAATTCCCCAGATACAACCGCCCAGCAAACCCAGTAAGTGTCCCGCCCCTGGCCCTCGAAAAAATTCCGCAAAATTTACCGGATGGCCAACCAGCGGATGCTTCATGAAATAAATATTCCATATGAAACAGGAGAGCAACGCCCCCAGCGTCAGAAACACCGCCACGCTGTAAGGCCCCAGCGTATTTCCATGGGTCATCGAGCGCGTGACAAAGGGTGCCCATACCCCCATCAAAATTCCCGACACGACGCAGGTGCTGATGCTTTTTTTGCTGATGGCGCGATTGGCCGTGGGCAAACTGCCGTAAGCTTTGCCGTCCAGTATTACCGCCACTAAAGCGCAGACCACGCCCGCGGCCAGCAAGCCCGCGTGACCTTTGGGTTGAAGAATGTAACTGGAAACCACCCCGACCACCAAGGCGATTCCAATCGCCACCGGAAAAGCGATGGCCAGTCCCGCCATATCAATGGCAGCCACCAGCAGCAGATTCGCAAGATTAAAAATAATGCCGGCAAACATGGTCGAAGCGATGTTGGAATTGTCAGCATTGTGAACGTTGGTCAGAAAACGCGATGGATGGTCCGCCGTGCTACCCATCGTGAACGCCAAGACCAAGGAAATAAGAAAAATTCCCAGCGCATAATCCCAATAGAAAAGTTCAAAACGATAATTTCGTACGCCCTTATAGGTATTCGCCCACGAGCCCCAGCACACCGCGCTGGCGATCATCATGATCAAAGCGATAACGAAGTCATGGGGCACAAACATTTGTATTCTCCTGCCGCAATCCGTCCGTAACGTCTCGCTGCAATACATTTCGTAGCATTACATTTAGTGCATATCTAAAGACGTTGCTAGAAAGCGGACGCTTCCGCTTTGCGCTGCGACTGGATCAGTGCCATCACGTCATCGCGTCTGCCCATGGATCGCGCACCAACCTTAGTGCAGCAAATCGCCGCACAAGCATTGGCAAAAGTTCCCACGCGGCGATAATCCCAGCCTTGCAGCAATCCGTAAGACAATCCGCCCATGAAGGCATCTCCGGCCCCCGTGGAGTCGACCACCGCTACCTTGAAGGGTGGAATGTGTACCATCTCTTCGCCCGCCGCGATTAAACAGCCATCCGCTCCCATGGTTAGAGCAACAATTTTGGGGCCAAGCGCCAGAAGCTTCGCTGCCATTTTCTCGTAATCCGTTTCCCCGGTAATCTCGCGCGCCGCAGCTTTACACGGTTTCAACACATCGACCAGGCGTAAGGCCGCAATCAGATCGTCTTCGCTGCCCAGCTTGGCTTGGGCGAAATAACTTGGCGCTACATCCAGGTCGAAAATCACGCGTACACCCGCGGCGCGCGCAATCTGCATACCTTCTATTACGGGCGGCAAAGGCAATTGCGATGCTTCCGTATGAAAGTGCCGGGCCTGCGTAATATGCGAGGAAAATAGTCGGCGCACTTGCTCGGCGGAGAGCTTGCCATTGATATTCGGAAACATGTAAATGCAACGCTCGCCTTGGGCATCCACGGGAATCCAGACGAACGTCGACTGTTCACCTTTGATCGTTTCAATCCCGGAAAGATCTAGGCCATCGTCCTCAAACGATTTGGTGATTACTCGTCCGCTCTCATCGTCGCCAATCAGGCCAAGCCAACCAGCAGAAACTCCCAGGCGCCCAACCTGCGTGAGGTTATTGCCGGTTACTCCGCCGGCATGAATCTCCAGCCGATCGGCGTTGATTTTTTCTTCCGGGCCGAGCAATCGCGGCACAATCGCAAAGTAGTCGACGCCACAGCTTCCTATTCCTACAACTTTTGTGGGCTCTGCCATATTTCTCCTGCGAAAAGTCGTGATGCGTTGCAAACGCCGGAACGATAGCACAAGCCGCACCGCAACGGCGGCCTAAGCGCGCATTTTTACAATTGTTGTCTGCTTACTTGCGCGCGGCGCACCGGGGCGAGATTATCTTGCCGCGTTTGCAGCGGGTTTCGGTGTCGGGCGAGACAGAAGCTCTACGTATTCTTTGTAAAACTTGTCTTTGTCCAGCTCTTTTTGCACTTCCACCAACTGTTCGCCCATGCCCGGTTGTTGCCCGGGCGCCCAAGCCAACGTATCGCCGTAAGAGGCTCCGTGACTGGTATCCACGTCGATGTAAAGTTTTTGCCACGTGGTGATGAAACTCGGGTCCAGCCAGGCTACCGCGGATAACTCATCCCACAGATAATTGGCTTCCGCATACTTCACTACATACTGCGCTGCAGGCGTCTGACTTTTTGCTACCTCCGCGATCAAGCTTTTTTCCATGCGCGTTTTCACGGAAATATCCACGGTGGTAAGCACGATGCGCGGCCAGTGCGCGTGCAGAACCATGTGCGACGCTTCGGGATCCATCCAGAAATTAAATTCCCGTCGCGGAGTGACGCTGAACTCTGGATCATCCGTGCGGGGATTGATACTGCCGCCCATCACAATCAATTCTTTCGTGAGTTCGGCGAAATGCGGGTCAAGCGCGATGGCTAGCGCCAGGTTGGTCATCGGTCCCGCGGCGTAAATGGTTACTTCATGCGGATATTTATTTACCAGGCCCACCATGAATCGCGGGGCGTCTTCGGTGGAAGGTCTTGTCGTAGGCGCGCCTTCAGGCATGGGCGGAATTTCGTAAGGGCCATGGACTGGATTGTGCTTCGCATGATTCCATGCGCCCTGATAGACCACCTTGCCGTAAAGTGTTTCCCACTTGGCGATGTACTCTTTACTGTTCGCCAGCGGGAAAGTCGCGCCAGGCACCACCGGAATATCCGTGCGCCCGATTATTTCCAGCAGGCGCAAAGTGTGCTGCACTTCCTCGTCACGCCAGGCATCGCCAGTCAACACCGTGATTCCCAGCACCTCCGTATCCGGAGAATTGACGAGCGCCAGAATGGACTGCATATCCGTGCCTCCCGGCCCGGCGCAGTCTTGATCGATGATCACTTTGCGTTTTTCTTGGGCATGCGAAGGGAATTGAACAAAAAACGCCAGCAACGCAAGCACGCCACTGCGCAAAAACCATTTCCTGTACATCATGAAAATATTTCCTTTCGTGCAGGCCTCAAAAGATTTTCGGCCATTCTAATACATGATGGTCTGCGTCAAATGATGAGGCCACGAAGTGGTGTGGTAGTGGGTCCAAAGCCGCGCATCAATCTGCGGAATGATTACCTGCTCCTTTGGGCCGCGAACCTTGTTGACCTCTTCTGCCAGCAACGCCGTGGCGTAGAGACAATGCGCGCGAATTTCAATCTCCCGGCGCGAGTCCCGCGGTATCAGTTGATGCGTATTAATGGCGTTTTCCAGTTCCGGCGAGTAAGAAGTCACGCCTAGCAACCGCAACGCCACCGGAACGATGTAATCTGCGAACGCCGTCATTTTCTCCGGATCGTCCAGGCGAAATTTCCCCGACTTGTGCAGCGTTGAATACAACATCCACACGCCTAGCTGCGCCAATTTGTAAAATTTTATTTCGTGCCCCTCAAATTCGCTAACGTCATTGAAACGCGGAAATTCCTTAACCATTCGTTCGATGAGCCCGTTTCCGCGGTCATAAAGTCGCGGCGAGCAAGCCTGCACGAACTTGTGAAAGCGCCCATCGTATTTTTCCGCCAACACCGCGCCGACTTGATGCAGTACCTCAAGTTTTTCGTCCAGCATCGGCATCTTCATATTGCCCGCGAAAATCTCATCAAGCACAGCGCGCGATATCTTAGCCAGGTATTTGCCGTCAAGAATCGGCTTTCCTGCGTCCAGCGCTCGTTTAAGGCAAGCGAACTCCGCGTCGGAGTCCGACCAATGCCGCCCCGCGTAGTCCACTTGAAATTTGTCGTGCGTGGAGAAATCGGTGAACGCCGTATCGATGGAATCCGCCACGAGGATAAAGTCAATCGCTTCCTTCGCATCGCCCGCGCCAACGCCGAAAGGCAGAGTGAATTCTGGAAGCGGCAATTCCTCGTATCCCATCCACCCGGCAACTTCGATAATCTTCCCGATATTGGTACGGACGTCCCGAGAATTTTCAATGACCGGTCGTGAGCTATTCAGAACCGGGCTACTGCTCAAAATGGGCCAGCGCACAGGATTTTCCTTCGCAAAAGTATTTGAATTTGTTATCAAGTACTCGGCCAGCGGGCGAGCCATCGGCAAAATCGCCAATGTTCCTGCCAAAGAGGTAAGGAAGCGCCGTCTTTCCTCGATTGCTAATTTCATTTAGAAATGGAGTCCCACCCGGGTGCTGAGGCCACGATCCGCGTTCACCTTGGCGGCGTTCACTTGCCCTGAATGCGCGAAACAAACAGCTGCAAAAAACGGTCGGCCTGCACTTCAATACACACCTTTGCGTTGGGTTGCACCTTATCGACGCCCTCGATGATGTAGCGGTCCCCATGCAGTACGTTGCGCTCAATCTCGTTGCGGCGGTTCGCAACGGTTTCTCCACGCGTGAACTCTCCTCGGGTTTCAACATCCACGTGCATCGCGGGCGCGGTCACCAACGTTGCGTCAATGGCCACCCCGACCGCCAGCGGATCATACATCGGGGTACCGTTATCGCCGAATTTCTCAGAAAGCTTCACGAGAAATTTGGCCACGCCATAAATAAAATCGTTGACCGGACCGTGGGTGCTGGCTAATTGATCCAATTGCTTCCGCCCCAACAGCGTTTTGTCGCCAACATCCAGGCCCACCATGGTCAACGGCCAGCCGGCCTGAAAAACAATTTGCGCCGCTTCCGGATCGTTATAGATATTGGCTTCTGCCGCGGCGTTTACATTTCCTCCTTTGATCGAGCCGCCCATCAGGATCACTTCCTTAATCAGCGGAACAATGGAGGGATCTTTCTCCACCGCTAACGCAATATTGGTCAGCGGCCCTACCGGCACCAGAGTGATCTCATGCGGCGATGCATGAACTAATTCAATAATCAGATCCGGTCCAAAACGCGCATCCGCTTTGCATTTGTTGCGAGGCAATTCGATATTGGCGAGTCCGTTTTTCCCGTGCCAGAATTCCGCGGTGACTAATTTTTGAAATAACGGATGCCGCGCGCCTCCCGCAACCGGAATATCGCACCGATTGGCCAATGAAACCATGCGCAGCGCGTTTTCCAGACCCTGCTCGGCGGTAACATTGCCCGGCACCACCGTAATTGCCAGAACATCCAGTTCCGGCGAATTCAGTGCCAGCATCAGCGCCATCGCATCGTCAGTTCCGGGGTCAGTATCAAGAATAATTTTGCGCACCGAGGCTTGACAGGAAGCGCTAAATGCGGCGCATGCAAAAATAATCAAGGCGATAAAGGCGAATGGCGCGGCTGCTCTCGTAGCAACGTGAGGGGAAATTCTCAACATCGAACCCGCTTTGATTGACTCAGCAACCACGTCATCGGCACATGTCTTATTGCAGAACTAACTACTTACCGAACGAATGGTGCGTAGGCTAGCGTCCGCTTATGAGAAGGTCAAGGCGAAAGTGGACTTTTTGTTGAAAAGTTTGCCCGTGCCGAAATAAAACACTTTGTTAACACTATCCGGTGATCCACGGTCGACCTAAAGTCCACTGAGCTATAATCCTCTTCGTGAAAAATGTTCTAGACGGTATCCGCGTTGTAGAAATGACCGAGGCCCTCGCCGGGCCGTACTGCGCCATGCTGCTTGGCGATCTGGGAGCCGATGTAATTAAGGTTGAACGACCCGGAATTGGCGATCAGGCTCGCGCATGGGGACCCCCATTTGTCGGTGAGATGTCGGCTTATTTTTTATCTACTAATCGCAACAAGCGGTCCGTCGCGCTCGATTACAACCAAGCGAAGGGGCATGAAGCGCTCCATAAATTGATTGCTGCTGCGGATATTTTCATCACCAATCAGCCGTCTTTGGAATCATTGCAGAAACGAAAGCTCGACGCGCCAACTCTGCGCGAGCGTCATCCCAGACTTATTTATTGCAGCGTCAGCGGGTACGGTTTTTCCGGCCCAAAAGCAGGCTCGCCCGGGTACGACATCCTCGCGCAGGCGGAAGCCGGGCTCATGAGTTTCACCGGCGATGAAAATTTCGGGCCCATGCGCTATCCCATCGCCATTGCGGATATGACCTGCGGCATTTATGCCGCCATGGGCATCCTGGCTGCGCTTTTTGCCCGCGAGAAAACCGGCCAAGGCCAGTTTCTGGATATGGCGCTCTTCGATTCTCAACTGACCTGGCTGGCAAATGCCGGCAGCAGTTTCTTAAACGCGGGAGTCGCGCCTCAACGCTGGGGAAATGCGCACCCCAACATCGTCCCGTACGAGATGTTTAGCGGCAGCGACGGCGTTTATTTTGTCATCGGCGTCGGAACCGAAGCTCTGTGGCAAAAATTTACCCGATTGATCGATGCAAGCATCGAACTCAACAGTGATTCAAGATTCCACGATAACGCCGAGCGCATAAAACACCGGTCAGAGTTGATTCCCATCCTGCAAAAAGCATTTAACCAAAAATCAGCCAGCGAATGGCTCGAGTGTTTCACGACCGCCGGCATTCCCGCCGCGAAAATCAACGGTGTTTCGGAAGCGCTCAACGATATCCAGGCCCAGGCACGAGGCCTTATCGTGCAGCTGGACCACCCCATCTTAGGAATTGTTAAGAACATCGCTAATCCGATACGTTTATCGGATACCCCGGTGACGTATCGGCTCGCCCCGCCCTTTTTGGGCGAACATACCAACCAGATCCTGCAAAATCTGGGCTATACCACGGAGGAAACGGCAGCGCTCGCAAATTCATCGAGATAATTAGAGTCAACTAGCTCGACATCATTATTCCCATGCAACACCCGCGCACATTTATCCCGCAACCGCTTGCCTTGCCCGCACGGATTCCCCGACAATGAGAAGCTCGATAACGCGGGCTTTTCTACATAAATAATCGTTAATCTTCCAGTGCCTAAGAAGGAATCGAATGGAGTGCGTTAAAGATCGATTGGTTGCGTATTTCTCCATGGAGATTGCGCTTGAGAATTCCATGCCGACTTACAGCGGCGGACTGGGTGTGCTGGCCGGAGACACCATTCGCGCCGCTGCCGATCTGCGTTTGCCGATGGTCGCGGTTTCGCTGCTTTATCGGGGAGGATATTTTTCACAGCGTCTCGCCGAAGACGGCACGCAAACCGAAGAACCCGTGCAATGGCGTGTCGAGGATTTCCTCCACGAAGAATCGCCGCGGGTAACCATCCCTCTTGAGGACCGTCGCGTGGAGCTTCGCTGCTGGCGTTATGCGGCCGTCGGCGTGCGTGGATATGAAGTCCCAATTTATTTTCTGGATGCCGATTTGCCTTCGAATGCCCCCGCGGATCGCGCTCTCACCGGAACTCTGTACGGTGGCGATCCCTACTATCGTCTTTGTCAGGAAGTCATCCTGGGCATCGGTGGTGTTCGCATGCTTCGCGCCCTGGGCCACGATGGACTCACCCGTTATCACATGAATGAAGGTCATGCGGCACTGTTGTCGCTCGAACTTCTTGAAGCAGAGGCCGCCAAAGCGGGACGCGCTACTATTCGCGCCGAGGACATTGAAAAAGTTCGCTGCAAATGTGTTTTCACCACACACACGCCTGTCCCTGCCGGTCACGATCGCTTTCCGATGGAGTACCTCACCCGGGCATTTCCAAGTCAGACGGAGTTTTTCGATTTGAAAGATGCTTCGGCGGCCGGCCTTGTGAAGCGTGTGCTTCAGGCTGAACAAGCCTTCCCGGATTTGCAGCAAGCCGCGCGCGCCGGCGCCTCCCTGAACATGACCTATCTAGCGCTCAGCCTAAGTAAATACGTGAACGGCGTCGCCAAGCAGCATGGCGAGACATCGCGGCAAATGTTTCCCGGCGTGCCCATCGAAGCAATTACCAACGGAGTCCATGCAGGCACGTGGACCGCTCCCGCATTTCGCGAAATTTTTGATCGCTACATTCCCACCTGGCTGGAAGACAACTACAGCCTCCGCGGCGCGCTGGGTCTTCCGGCGGAAGAAGTCTGGACCGCTCATCTGCTCGCTAAGCACGAATTGCTGGAAGTGGTGCGGCAGAAAACCGGCATCAAGTTTGACCCGGGAAAATTCACCATCGGATTTGCTCGTCGCGCCACCGGCTACAAGCGCGCCGATCTGATTCTTGCCGACTTGGATCGCCTGCGGCAGATCGCAAAAAATTCCGGACCGTTTCAAATTGTTTACGCCGGCAAAGCGCATCCCCATGACGCTGGCGGAAAATCCATCATCAAACATATTTTTCAAGCCAAAAAAGCTTTGCGCAAAGCGGTGCCGGTTGTCTTTCTCGATGACTACGACATGAATCTAGGCGGGAAGATTACCGCGGGTGTCGACCTGTGGCTGAACACGCCGCAATTTCCTTTGGAAGCTTCGGGAACCAGCGGCATGAAGGCCGCCTTAAATGGCGTGCCCAGCCTCAGCATTCTGGATGGCTGGTGGTCGGAAGGTCACATCGAAGGCGTGACCGGTTGGTCCATCGGGGAAGCACGCCTTGCCACGCCCGATCTTGTCACCGACAACAAAGCCGACGCCGAATCGCTTTACACCAAGTTGGATAGCGTGATCATTCCGATGTTTTATAACGAGCGCTACCGTTATCTCAGTGTCATGCAGCACGCCATCGCCATCAACGGCTCTTTCTTTAATACCCAGCGCATGGTACAGCAATATATTACCGACGCGTACATGCGCTAGTTTTTCCCAAGAACAATTCGGTCAGACTGTTCTTGCCTTTCTAACGCAGTATATTTTTGTACATGGCCATACCCGCCGCTGCGTCCATCCCCATTTTTTCAAGAGCTGAAACTTCGCGCCTAGTTTTAATTCCGCCCGCAGCAATCACCGGATGGTTGGTGGCGCTTCGCAAACTCCGAAACCATTTCAAATTGGCGCCGCTCATGGTGCCTTCGCGGTCGACATCAGTACAAAGAAACGCGGCACAGTATGGATGTAACTGAGCCATAACGTCCTCGGCCCGTAGTTTGACCGTGCGTCGCCAACCCTGCGTCGTTATATGGCCTTCAGCGGTATCCAGAGCGATCACAATTCGGGCCGCGTCGAGTTGTTGTACCAATCGCTTCAGAAATCGTAGGTTCAATCGTCCTTCGCGGAAGACGGCGCTGCCGATGATGATTTGTTCCGGCTTCCATCCGGCGACCTTAACCGCCCGTGCCACGGTCCGAATTCCTCCCCCGATCCGAACTTTCATCCCATAACGCGCGCGAGCCATAAAACACAATTTCTGCGCCAGCTTTGCGTTGGAAGTTTTTCCCATCGCCGCATCCAGATCGATAATGTGCAGCCACGCATAGTCTTTAAATTTCTCCAGTACCCCAAGCACATCCCGCACCGCCAGTTCGCGTTTACGCCCATGAATTAATTGCACGGCCAGCCCATTTTGTAGATCGATGCAGGGAATTAACATGGCAGGCGTACCTGAATGCTCTGACGAGCTAGAAATTCCTTGAGCGAGCGAATGCTTTGAATTTCGTCATGAAAAATTGAGGCGGCCAACGCCGCGTCCGCTGCGCCTTCACAAAAAATCTCTGCAAAATGCTGCGGCCATCTCGCTCCGCCCGAGGCAATCACCGGCACCATAACTTTTTTGGATATCGCTGCTGTTAGAGCCACGTCAAAACCACTTTGAGTTCCGTCGCGATCCACCGAGGTCAGCAGAATTTCGCCTGCGCCAAGTTCGGCTCCCTGTACAGCCCAAGAGAGGGCATCCAGATCAGTGGAGACCCGCCCACCCGTTGTCATCACTCGCCAGAAGTCGCCATCCCATTTTGCATCGATCGCCAAAACCACCGCTTGAGAGCCAAACTCCTCCGATAATTCTGAAATCAAATCTGGCCGCAACACCGCGGCAGTATTCACGGTTACTTTGTCCGCTCCTGCGCGAACCACGGCGCGCGCGTCGTCCAGCGTTCGAATCCCGCCGCCGGCCGTCAGTGGGATCGCCAATTCTGCGGCAACATTGCGAATTGTTTCGAGAAATGTGGGGCGGCGATCACGCGATGCGGCAATATCCAAAACCACCAACTCGTCCGCGCCCTCCGCGTTGTAGCGTCGAGCCAGAGCTACGGGATCCCCGGCATCGCGCAAAGCCACAAAGTTAACGCCCTTCACCACGCGCTCGCCATCGGTATCCAGACAGGGAATAATGCGATGCGCCAGGCTCATGCCACGACCCGCAGAAAATTCTCAAGCACACACTGCCCGGTCTCGCCACTTTTTTCTGGATGGAACTGCACTGCGAAGATGTTTTCTCTTTCCGCTACCGCAACGAATTCGCCGCCATATGAACACGTAGCTCGAGTTTCCAACCCCTGCTCTTCGCCGCCAAACGGCACAGCGTACGAGTGGGCAAAATAAAAATAGGACTCCGAATCGATTCCTTCCAGAAGCCGCGATCCAGCTTTGGCCTGCAACTGATCCCAACCCATGTGCGGCAATTTCACCGGCCCACTCAGAGCGCGGACCGACCCCGGCAAAATTTCCAATCCCTGCAAATCAGGGGCTTCTTCGCTGTTTTCAAACAGCGCTTGCAACCCCAAGCAAATTCCTAAAAACGGAACCCCGCGCTCAATCGCGGCAACGAGCGATTCGCGCAACCCATCTCGGTCAAGTGCGCGTAGCAACGCGCCATAATGGCCAACTCCCGGAAGAATAAGAGCAGAAGCTTTTGCTACATCGGCGGATGTAGAGACTCTTTCGTTGTGCACGCCGAGTCGCTGCAAAGCGCGCTCCACGGAAGGCAAATTACCCGCACCGTAATCGAGCAGAGAAATTTTCACAGCAAACCTTTAGTGCTGGGCAAGACGCCGCGCAGCCGCTTGTCTCGCGTCACCGCAAACCGCAAAGCCCGCGCGAACGCTTTGAATACTGCTTCGACTTGGTGGTGTGAAGAGCGTCCGTACAGCGCCCGCAAATGCACGTTCGCTCGTGCCGCCTGTACGAATCCCTGAAAAAAATCTTCGATTAGCTCGGTTTGCAGATCACCCACCCGCGAAACTTTAATTTTCAAGTCCGTCACGCAGTAGGGCCGGCCGCTAAGATCGATGGCCGCAACCGCCAGCGATTCATCCATAGGCATTACGAAATAGCCCGCCCTAAGAATCCCGCGTTTATTTCCCAGCGCTTTCTGCACCGCATCTCCGAGAGCAATTCCAACATCTTCGACGGTGTGATGTTGATCCACATCCAGATCGCCTTTAGCCATAAGCTGCAGATCAAAGCCGCCGTGGCGGGTCACAAGCTCCAGCATGTGATCGAAAAAACGGATGCCCGTTGAAATTCGCGCTTTGCCGCGGCCATCGAGATTCAACTTCACTCGCACATCGGTTTCGTTGGTCTTGCGATGAATGGTGGCTGTGCGAGGCATCGCTAATTTCTTTCTCTCCGAGACTTCGCCCGTGGTTCTTTTTGAATCACCTGTAATTCTCTTTGAATTACTTTGACGAGCCGCTTCATTTCCGATTCCGTCCCAATGCTGATGCGCACAAATCCGGGCTCGATATCCTTCGAGCGTTCGCGCACTAAAATTCCTTGGGTAGCTAGTGTTTTAAAGAGCGCCGGACCCTGAGAGCCAAAATCAGCAAGCAAAAAGTTTCCCGCGCTGGCAAAAGTCCTGACTCCGAGCCGTGCCAATTCCCCGGCAAACCACTCGCGAACGTCTCTCGTTTGTTGCACATACTTTCGCATCCCAGTGCGCTCCTGCACTGCCGCTTCCGCCGCAGCCAAGGCTGCTATGTTGACGGGAAAGGGAGGTATGGCGCGACGAAGCAGAGCAAGCGATTCGCGACAAGCCATCGCGGCGCCTAATCTCAGTCCAGCCAGCCCCGCGGCCTTCGAGAAGGTACGAGTCACAAACAAGTTCGGATATTTACGAATCCACGGCAGCACCGTGACCCCGGAAAATTCCGCATAGGCTTCGTCGATCACCACGACGGTACTAGTTGCCGCAAGCAAGATTTTTTGGATAGCGGCTGGCGGTAACAGCGTCCCCGTCGGATTATTTGGGTTGGCAATAAAAACGACCGCGGGCTTTTTTCGCAACGCGGAAACAAATTCATCCAGCGGAAATTCCATGTCGCTGCCGTAGCGCAGTGTTTCAATTCGAGCCCCGGCAATTTCCGCATAGTACCGATACATCGGAAATGTCGGTTCGCAAATTAAAACGCGACTGCTGGGTTCAATAAACGCGTCGAAAAATACGCGCAGCGCGTCATCCCCACCGTTGGTGAGCAACAATTCCTGCTCCGCAATTCCAAAATAAGCCGCGATACGTCGCGTGGGCACGGCATATTCCGGATACATCGCCACCTGCTGCGCTGTAAGTTTTCGCAGCGCCCGTAGGGCCGCCGGTCCACACCCCGACGTATTCTCATTGAAGTCCAGCCGCATTTTATTCAGCCGGCCTTCCGCAGGCGCCTCATACGTTTTTCGTTGCAGAATTGCTTTGCGAACCGGCAGCCGCACTCTCATCGGCGCATCTCGACCGCATTTGCGTGTGCGACTAAGCCTTCGGCCCGCGCCAGAATTTGAACGTCCCGCGACAGCCGCGCAAACCCCATCTCGTTAATGTGCTGAACGCCAATGCATTTCACAAAGTCCGCGGTACTGAGGCCGCCTCTCGCCCGCGCCCACCCGGCCGTAGGCAAAACGTGATTGCTCCCACTCGCATAATCCCCAAAGGGCTGCGCGCTCCGGGACCCGAGGAAAACAGTTCCAGCGGCCTGAATCCTTTGCAACAAGTCATCGGCGTCTTGCGGCAAGCTCAAGTGTTCCGGCGCAAACCGATTGACGAACTCACAAGCCTGCTCCATCGAAGACGCCAACAAAATCGCGCCGCTCCGCACCGAAGACTGTTGCGCAGGATTGGTTTTCGGCAGTGCACGCAGCTGCTTCCTAATCTCCTTTTCAACTCGCACCGCGAAATCCCGAGAAGTAGTGACCAGAAAACTTCCAGCGTCAGGCGCGTGCTCCCCCTGAGCCAACAAATCAGCAGCGATCCACGCGTGCTCCCCGCTGTCTGCCAGCACAATCGCCTCTGTCGGACCCGCCGGAAGATCGATCGCGCAATCGCCGCTCACCAATTGCTTCGCCGCGGTAACAAAGCGATTCCCCGGCCCGAAGATTTTGTCTACCGCCGCGATACTCTTCGTTCCGTAAGCCAGCGCGGCAATTGCCTGTGCGCCACCAATCCGCGCGACGCCCGTAACACCCAGCATTGCCGCTGCCGCCAACAGTTCGGTATTTGGTTTCGGAGAAGCGACGACAATGCGCTTCACACCGGCCACCTGAGCCGGAATCACAGTCATGAGCAACGTCGACAGGAGCGAAAAGCCTCCGCCAGGCACGTAACAACCGACCGCTTCGATTGGCCGGACAATCTGGCTGACTTCCACTCCCGGTTCCACCTCCAGCGTCCACGCGCGGGGCATTTGGCGTTCGGCGACGACGCGGATGTTTCGAGCGGCATGCTCCATCGCCAGGCGCGTCTCTTCGGCAACACTTTTCGCCGCTCTTTCAATCTCGCCAGACGAAACCCACATGCCCGCTCGCAAGTCCACGCCATCAAATTTCTTAGTCCAGTCGCGAATCGCCGCGTCGCCACGCTTCCGCACATCGGCGATAATGCGTGCCACCACGCGATGCGCTTTTTCATCTCGTTCGCGCCGTCGCCGCAAA
>Ga0185299_10001158_pt1 | contig 55687 bp, 50 predicted proteins | sample PaiPotPPA55metaG_FD_128002 | JGI IMG/M metagenome (GOLD analysis project Ga0185299, IMG submission 128002) | Iron sulfur acid spring bacterial and archeal communities from Banff, Canada, to study Microbial Dark Matter (Phase II) - Paint Pots PPA... ... | reverse complement strand
TGACGTATTCGCAGGGCGGCGCGCAGTTCGGCTACTTGCTCTTGTGGACGATGATCCCGACTACGATCGCCCTGATCGTAGTCCAGGAGATGTGCGCCCGCATGGGAGCGGTTACAGGCAAGGGCCTGAGCGATCTGATCCGGGAAGAATTCGGCCTGCGCGTTACGTTCCTGATGATGCTCGGGATTCTGATTACAAATTTCGGAAACGTCGTAGGCGAATTTATCGGCATTGTGGGAAGCATGGGGCTGTTCGGAGTCTCAAAGTACATCGCGGTGCCGATCTGCGCGGTAATCGTCTGGTTGATCGCTGTCAAGGGGCAGTACAAAAGCGTTGAGAAGGTTTTCCTGGCGGCTTCGTTTTTCTACATCACTTACATATTTGCCGGAGCGCTGGCGAAGCCTGCGTGGATCGAGGCGCTGAAGGCTACGGTCAAGCCTCCGCAGATGGCGGCTTTCAGGGAGGGCCCGTACCTCTACATGGTGATTGGCATTGTTGGAACTACGATCGCGCCCTGGATGCAGTTCTATCTCCAGTCATCGATCGTGGAAAAAGGAGTCACACGGCGCCAGTACAGCACCTCGAGGCTCGACGTTATCGTGGGCTGCATCTTTACCGATGTGGTTGCCTGGTTCATCATTGTGGCCTGCGCGGCCACGCTCTACCTGCATGGCAATCGTGACATTCGCGACGCCGCCGACGCCGCTCAGGCTCTGCGACCCTTAGCGGGCGACTGGGCGTACATCCTGTTTGCTCTGGGGCTGTTCAACGCATCGCTGTTTGCCGCGTCGATTCTGCCACTTTCAACGGCCTACACGGTTTGTGAAGGATTGGGCCTCGAGTCGGGCGTAGAACGCAAATTTTCCGAAGCTCCCGCCTTTTATTGGCTTTATACCGCGCTCATCGCCGCCGGGGCGGCTGTTGTCCTGATACCCGGTCTTCCGCTAATCAAGATCGCTGTATTTTCGCAAGTGGTCAACGGAGCAGTATTACCCTTCGTGTTGATTTTCATGTTGTTGCTCATCAACAAGAAAGAACTGATGGGCGAATACGTGAATAAGCGCACCTTCAACATCATCGCCTGGGCGACCACCGTGATCATGATTGGATTAACGGTGCTGTATGTCTACGGCCAGCTACGCGGCGGGGCCGGATAGAGCGTCTCAAATGATTTTTCCCGCCGCCAAATCCTTCACCAGTCCCAAGTCGGCTTCGAGGAAATCGAGCCCCAGCAATTCCTGCCGTGTCACCCACCGGATTTCGCGAAAAATCCGGTTCTCAATTTCACCTCGGTAGCTGCGTACTTCGAAGAATCGGAGTTCCACCGACCCGCCGCCTGGGTATTCATGGACGATGCGGGCGACCTCCGTGCCGACTTCGGCTACGATCCCCAGTTCTTCCTCCAGTTCCCGGCGCATCGCATCGCGAGGTTGTTCGCCTTCTTCGATCTTGCCTCCAGGAAATTCCCATTTAAGTGGCATCGGCTGGTGGCGCGTCCTCTGGCAGGCGAGGATGAGGGCATCTTTCAGGATTAGCGCGGCTACGACTCGTTTCATGATGTTTGAGAATGCGGGACTGATTGCTAATCCTAAACTATGCCGCCGCGCTTCAACTTCGCAGTGGAGAGCCTGGCGCCCCGGCCTGGCTTGGACGGGCGAGGCGCCCGTCCCTCCACTTGCACAATAGAACGAAGCCCCGGTTGTGGGCCGAATGCCTCAGGATGAATCGCACCCGCCAGCGCGCGCAATCCCGAAACCAGCGTGGGCGCGGGAGTGTTCAAGAGTTCGTCGGAGATGCAATACACCTGCGAATTTCGCACTGCAGTGGTGTCCGTCCAGCCTCTTTCATTAGAATTGGCGATCTTCGCAAGTGGCACGCGATCCCCAGCCCCGCACCAGGCGGCGATGATTACTTCCGGATCTTGTCGAGCGACCTCTTCGGCGGAGCACTGCGCTCCCGCCTTGCCCAGGAATTCGCCACCGGCCGCGTGCACCAATTCAGCCACCCACGGCTGCGATGCGATGATGGGCTTACCCCACTCCTCCGAGAACACGCGCTTTCTGGGAAGGTTTACGGTCTGGCGTTGCACCTCTTCGATGGCCGCTTGCATATCGGAAATCACTTTCGCCCCCCGCTCTGCAGCTCCGACCGATGCGGAGATCAAGGCGATGTCGGTGTAGATGTCGTCCAGCGTGCGCGGCGCCAGGCCAAGAAAGCGAATGCCTGCCTTGAGGATTTCGACGACGGCGGTTTCCTGGTAGGGAACGGCAGCGATCACGAGGTCAGGCCTGGCGGCGAAAATCTCGCTGGCCTTTGAGGTCCACGAGTCGGCAATGATTAATCGATTGCCATCTCTCACTTCCGAAACCACATCGGCGCAGTACTTCGTGCAAGCCACGACGCGGTCCAATTCGCCGACGCTAGCCAGAATCACCGTTGCGCTGGGTTGCAGGCAGGCGATCCGCTGCGGATGGTACGAGTCGGACACGCTCCCATTGTAGGGGATGTGAAATCGTGCGTCCGGCGCATTACAATCTTCCTGTGTATTCCGCCGAACTTTTGGACCAGTTCCAGAACCCACGAAACGCGGGGGAAATCGAAGCTCCCGACGCCGCCGCGCAATTGGAGAACCCCGCTTGCGGAGATATTCTTGAACTCACACTTAAATTGGAAGGCCAGCGCATCGCCGACATTCGCTTTCGCGCCAAGGGCTGCGTTCCGGCGATGGCTTGCGGCTCAGCGATTACCGAGTTGGTCAAAGGCAAAAATGTAGACGCCGCCCGACACGTAAGCAGGGACGAGCTGGTGCGCAAAATTGGGGGCCTGCCGCAAGCCTCCGCCCACGCCAGCCACCTGGCGATGGACGCGCTCGCCGCGCTTTTGCGAAAGCTCTGAGGTAGCGTGAATCGTCGACTAAAAGCCTGATTCAGAGATGAGGCCAGCCCGCCCCTACGGGAGAAAAAATTGCGGCTGATACACCATCCAGCCGTTCGAGAGCGCGATTTCTTTCAGATCCGGATTCGGGTTGATGGCGAATGGGTGCTTGGACATGGCGAGCATCTCGCGGTCCCAGATCGCGTTGCCGAAGGCGCAATCGGGCGCATGATCGGGAGACGACTTGAGCACGGATCGAATCGCCTCGGACTTGCCGGGACCGCTGGGAACTCGAATTAGCCGGTCGGTGATTGTTCCATTTTCGACTGCCACTTCGGCGGCCAGGATGCGATTTTGCGGGATGCCGAAGCTGCGCATGCCAGAGCGGATGATCCACTGATTCGACGAAGAGACCGCCCAGACGTCGCATCCGCAGGCGCGCAGGCGCTGCACTAATTCGTGTATCTCCGGGAAAATGTGGGGGGCAATTGACTGGGCAAAGTATGTGTCGCAAGCCTGCTGCACTATTTCTTCCTGCAGTCCGCGATGCATAGTGACCATTTCTCCGCACATGACATCTTCGGCGACTCGGCCTGCTCTGTAGTCGGTGTAGCGCTGGCGTGCCCATCCCATGATCTGGTCCGACACGAGGCCTTGATTTAGTTCCCATGAGAAGAAGCCTTCGCCAGCGTCTCCGGACCAGAGGGTGCCGTCGCAATCAAATGTGGCTACGTGCGGCTTTAGGGTGAGGACACTTTCGATGAATTCGGTTTGAGCGGGTGTGAGACTGGTCATGAAATAGGAGGCCTTGACGGGTATTAACAAGTTACGGAAAAAGTATGACTTCGAATCCAGCCCCTAAGGGGGCGTCCGATTCCTAGAACTTACGGCATCGCTAAAGCGATACTCCGATACGAACCCGCCCGGATGCGAACCTGCAATGATACCGACCCGCGAGTCTTTAGCAGTCTTTTAACTCGATGGCAGAAGCTGTGGCGGCACAGGCAAAGACGCGTATTGTTCCGGCGTGTCCACGTTGACCGCTACCAGCGGATCGTCCACCGGAACGTACTCGATCTCAGTCTGGTGCGCGTGCTCGACATCGCGCGCGCTCGATGTTTCCGGAGCCCGCAGAAACGCTTCGAGCATTTCGCGGCCGGCCAGAATTGGATGCCCGTGTTTTCCCTGATATTCCGGGATCGCGGCCCATTTCCTGTGGAGAGCGGCTTGCTCATACGCGGCTTCAAGCATTGCAAGGGTTTCCGCCCGAACCGGAGGACGATCAACGAGCGTGACCATTGCGGCGTCGCGGCCGCGGTTTAGAACTTCCCGCAGTCCGACTTGCAGCGAGCTGAACTGGCCGCGCGCAGGATCGGGATTCACCACCAGCGACGCGCCGTTGGCATATACCACGGGGGACAGGGCGGCTTCATTCTTGCCGACTACGACGAGCACGACATCGACGTGGGAAAAAAAGAGACGAATGGCGGCGCAGAGAAACGTGTCGCCAGCCGCCGAACCCGTCGGCTGCGGGGGCCATGGCAGCAGCGCTTTGTCGCGCCCCATGCGTGAGGATTCACCGGCCGCAAGAATTACTCCGCAAAAAGCCGTGGTCCGTCCCATGATGGGACGATAACAAAGTGCTGCGACTCTGCCAAGGCGAGGAGGCAGGGAAATGCGTTGACGCCGGTGATGAAAGTCACTTTTCGAAGTCGGGGGACTCAACGGCTGTAGCCGGAACCATCTTGAGCGACTTGGGGTATGCCTGAAGGCATACCCTGATACGAAGCGCGAGTTTCCGCTACGGAGCGCGAGTCTTTCCGAAACCTATGAAGTGGTGCCATGAATGCGTTTGCGCGCTTCGCTTGCTGGACAGCCGAGGGCGGCTGTCCCTACGTGAGTTTCGTACGACTCACATCACCCGAAGGTCGGAAGCTTGACCAGGTCGTCGTGGGGAACCCGTTCCACCGGGTGTCCGGCCTTGCGCCAGGCACGCAGGCCACCCGCGATTACGTACACTTTGAATCCTAGCTGCTGTAATTGTTGCGCCACCCGGGCGCTTGTGGCTTCGCGCGCTCAAGTACAGTAGAGATAAATCTCTTGGTCCTTGGGGAGGTTCTTGATTTCTTCAACGAGGTTGTTGGGCTCGAGGCGGATCGATCCGGCAATGCGTTCGGAGTCGGCGTCGTAGTAGCCGTGGCTACGGACATCGGCGATGAGCATTTTCTGAGCCGCGCCGGACGCCAGTCGTTGGGCTAGTTCCTCCGCCTGGATGCGGGGAATCACGTCGAGCAGACGGTATTTGCGGTAAAGCCAGATTCGATAGCAGGCGTAGGCGGCGAGTCCGATGCCGAAGATGACCTCAGCGGCAAAGCCGGCGGAGCGCAGGCCGCGGGTGATGGCGCGCAGCGCGTCACTGAAGAGATATCCCGCGATGGCGTACGCACCCACATAGAAAATCGCGCCGAGGGCGTCGTATTGGAGAAAATCTCCCAGGCGCATTTTCATGCTTCCGGCGAGCGGCGGAGACATGGTATTGATGCCGGGGATGAACTTGGCGAAAAGCAGCGTCTGCTTGCCGCGGCGGTAGAAATATTCTGCTGAGCGCAGAATGCAAGTTTCCGGATTCGCCGAAAGTCGGCAGAGAAAGCCGAGCAATGCCCATCCGCTAACCCTGCCCAGGAAATAGAGAATGACGTCGCCGAAGATCATCGCCAGCACGCCTACGCCGATCACGAAGTACAAATGCAGATCGCCATAGGCAGTGACCGCGCCGGCGGTCAGGACGGCGAGCGCGGCGGGCAGTGGGAGACCGACCGCCTCGGCGAGGCACACCACCGCCAAGATCAAGTAGCCATGGTGCGAAATTAGCGAGAGCAAGTCGTTCATGGTGGATGCGTGCCCATCCAGTATAACGCTCCTTTTCGATGCTATTCCGACCGACCTTGGTGCAAGAACTCCTGCTACAGTGGTACGACTTCAGGAGCCATGAGTCTAGGAGGAGTCTTTGTCAGCCGTGAGTCGCCGCTATATCAATCTTCCGAATCGCCCTGCGGGACTGCCTTTCAGTGACGGTGTGCTGGTGGGCGATACTCTGTATATCTCGGGACGGATCGGCCTCGACCCGACGACCGGCGACGCGCCAGAGAGTATTGATGCCGAGATCGAGTTCTTGTTCGACGGCTTCCAGGCTGTTCTCCGCCATGCCGGCATGACCATGGACGACTTGGTATGGGTGCAGATCTATTCGCCGGATGTTTCCTTGTGGCAACAGTTCAACGCTGCCTACGTGAAGCTGTTCTCGCGGGAGTTTCCGGCACGGGCGTTTCTGGGATCGGGACCGCTTTTACTTAAAGGGCGATTTGAGATGCTGGGGATTGCGGTGAAGCGGTAGGGCGAATCCCGAAGTTGCCGTGCCGCAAGCAGGTGCCGAGCTTCGCTCGGCTTGGGCGGCCGTCCCTACGCGAGCAGTGCCGGGCGCTATTTCTCTCTCGCGACAACGAACTCGGGCGCCCACAACAGCGATCGTTTGATCTCCGAATCGGGAAATGTACAGATGGCGTTACGCGCCGACTCGGCATATTGGGCGGCTTCTTTGGAGGCGTAGTCTAGCGAACCATAGCGGTTCAGGATGGTCAGGATATCTGCGTGAGTGACGCCGTTGAATGCGCGGTCGTGCAGGACGGTTTCGATTTGATGGCGCTCGCCGGCGGTGCAGTGCTCAAGCGCATGAATGACGGCCATCGTGGCCTTGCCTTCACGCAGGTCGCTCGCAACGGGCTTTCCGAGGACACTCTCTGAAGCGGTTAGGTCGAGAACATCGTCCACGATTTGGAAGGCTAGACCAAGCTGGCGTCCGTATTGGCCGAGGCGCTCCTCCTCCTGAGCGGTGGCGCCGCCCAGGATGCCGCCGACTCGCATGCAAACCGAGAACAGGCACGCCGTTTTGCGGTAGATCAGATCGAGATGCTCTTGTAGAGAGATGAGCTTGCCGAGCTTCTCCATCTGGAGCAGTTCGCCTTCGACCATCTGCTGCGTCAGTTCGATCAGCACGTCCAGGATGCGGAAATTGCGCTCCTGCACCGCGATCTTGAACGCCTGCATGTAAAGCCAATCGCCGGCCAACACGCACATCGAGTTGCCCCACTGCGTGTTGGCGGCGGGACGGCCGCGGCGGAGCTGGGCTTCGTCGATGATGTCGTCGTGGACGAGCGTTGCGGTGTGGATGATCTCGACGACCGTCGCGAGCTTTACCGCGCCATTGCCCTTGTAACCGAAAAGCCTGGCAGAGAGCAGCAACAGCGCCGGACGGATTCGCTTTCCACCGCCGGAGCGCAGGTACTCCCCGATCTCCGTGATCGCCGCGACACTCGAGACAGTGTCGCGTCCGAATTGCTCTTCGATGGCGACAATGTCGTCACGCAGAAGATCGAAGATTTCTTTCCCGTTGATGGAGGTCGTCGCGCTCAATGCCTTCAGTTGCTCCGTTTAATTAGTTGCTGCGGTAATTCGTGAACTGCAGATCGATGCCAAAGTCCTGCTGCTTGACCATCGCGATGATTTCCTGCAGCGTGTCGCGATCCTTGCTGCTGATCCGCACTACATCGCCCTGGATGGAGGCTTGCGCTTTTTTCTTGGAGTTCTTGACCAGCTTCACGATCTCGCGTGCCTTTTCGATTGGGATGCCCTGCTGCAGGGTGATTTTTTGTTTCACTGTGCTTCCGGCGGCTGGCTCCAACGCGCCATAGGTCAAACCTTTCAGGGGGACACTGCGTTTGACCAGCTTCTGCTGGAAGACGTCGTTCACCGCCTTCATCTTGAATTCATCGGCGGAGTGAAGCATGATCGCGTCCGTGCCTTCCATTGCGATCTGGGACTTCGAGTCCTTCAGATCGAAGCGCGTGCTGACTTCCTTCATCGCCTGCTGGATGGCGTTGGCAACTTCCGCGAGGTCGATTTTGCTGACGATATCGAAACTGTTATCGGGCATCGAATGAATCCAGGAGTCAGGTGTCAGGTGTCAGGCAAAACAGAGGTCCCGCCTTCCGGAAACCTAATACTTGAAATCTCTTTTCACGAATCGCTCACCCCAAATATGTACCCCTGAGAGTAACAGAAGAGACACTATCTGCGAAGGCTGGGCGCCGACGTGAAGCGAGGCCAGGAAAGCAGGTCCTTCGCTTCGCTCAGGATGACAAAATCGTGCGAAACTGCGAGTCAAAGTGTGCGGTCCGCATTGTCCACCGCGAGGCCAAAGAATGTGTAAAAATTCTGGGTGGTTTGCGAGCCGATCCCTTCCGCGGGCAAGTTGCGCAGTTCGCCGATCTGGCGGGCTACCTCTGTCACGAACGCCGGCTCGTTGCGTTGGCCGCGATGCGGGATCGGCGCCAGGTAGGGTGAGTCGGTTTCGATCAGCATGCGGTCGAGCGGAACCGTCTGCGCCGCATCGCGGATCGGTTGCGTCTTGGGGAAGGTGATGTTGCCTGCAAAAGAAATCATGAAACCCATATCGAGTGCGCGTCGCGCATGGTCGACGCTGCCGGTGAAACAGTGCAGAATGCCGCCCAATCCGCTGGAAGTCCAGTGCTCGGAGATCATCTGCAGACAGTCTTCCCAGGCGTTCTCGCTGTTGTCGGATGGACGGCAATGAATGATGATGGGCAACTTCGCCGCCTTTGCCAACTCCATTTGCTGCACGAAGACTGTTTTCTGAATTTCTCGGGGCGAGTGGTCGTAAAAATAGTCGAGGCCGATTTCTCCCCAGGCGATTACCTTGGGATGGTGCGCCCATTGCAGCATTTTGGCGTCCGCGGCTTCGTTGGCGAGACTTGCTTCGTGAGGATGAATTCCCACGCTGGCCCAAATTCGCGGATACTCTGGCTTGCGGTCGTATTCTTCCGCCAGCTTTATACCGCAGTCGGCCGTGTCGGGTCCGTCACCGTTTCCTATGGCTAGATAGGCTTCGATCCCGTTCTGTTTCGCACGTGCCAGCACCTCTTCACGATCGGTGTCGTAGCGCTTGCCTTCGAGGTGGGCGTGGGAGTCGATGAACATCAGTGGTTGCGGCCGGTGGCTACTGGTTCATGAACATACGTGACGACGAAAAATCGCTTGGAGCTTTGGATCTAAAAAACCCTTTCTGGCGAGAAGTGGTTCACCTGGCTCGCTTGGCGACGCAGAAGCCATTCGGCGACGAGCAGGTTCGGAACCCAGCAGAGCCATGACACAATCACGTAAGCATGCGAGAACTGCATGCGCGCGACAAGCATGAGAGGCAACTCGTTGCGCAGCGTAACCGCGGCAAGAGTGAGCGCGTAGTTGCGAACCATCCACTGGCGGTGCGATTCGATGTTGCCGTGAAGAATTCGCCTGTATGCTATCAGCCCTGTGGCGAACCACAGTACGGCAGGAGCGCCAAAGCCGAAGCGTGTCGGAGGACCCTCCTCGGAAAAGAATGCCAGCGTGAATCCAGCGAGTGACCCGAGCGCGACTGCGGCCAGATAAATGCGTCCGAGCCAGCGATGCAGGTTCAGCGCGCGCTCGCGAAGTTTCGTCGAGAATTGCCAGGGACCGAGAAGCAGCGCGACGCTTCCTCCCGTGATGTGTGCGAGGAGGATAGGAAAGTGCTCGCCGAAATGCCCGGTAGGGCGGCCCAGGAAATAGTGGGCAGCGTAGATAGCGGTCCCGCCGGACATGATCGTCATTAGCCACCAAGGCCAGGCGGAGCGGCTTGGGCGGCTGGGAACCGGAAGCTGCGAGTCGAACGGCGCGGTAGAAGCGCTGTATGGAGTTGCCGTCATGATGCGAGGGCTGTGTTGTCGGGCGCAAGTATATCGCAGAGGGTTGTGATTTTCTTATCAGTTACTTTAGCTGAAACCGCTAACCTCGAAAATTTGCTATTTCAGGCGCGTGCCAATTGGTACATCTTCCAGAAAGCTCGCCAGCACTGGCTTGCCGCCTTCGGGCGAGGCGGCGACGATCATGCCGTTTGACTCCAGACCGCGCAGTTTTCGGGGGGCGAGGTTCGCCACGATCACGACCTTCCGTCCGATCAGTGCTTCCGGCTCATAAGCCTCCGCAATCCCGGCTACCAGTTGGCGCACTTCGGTTCCCAGATCGACTTCGAGGCGCAGCAATTTGTCGGCGCCCTTTACGCGCTCAGCGGTTTTCACCTGCGCCACGCGCAATTCTACTTTGGCGAAGTCGTCAATGCTGATCTTGCCATCGGGAATTACCGCGGCTGGCTTGGCGGGCGCGGTCTGGCTGGTCGACATTGCAGCGGGCTGCCGAGCTTCGCTCGGCTGGACGGGCGAGACGCCCGTCGCTCCACTCTGTTCTTCCATTTGCTGCATCCTTTCTACTGCCGACTTGTCTGCCCGCGGAAACACCGGTTGCACTTCACCCAACTTCGTGCCGAGGCGCAGCTGTCCCCACTGCAATTGTGTCAAGTCGAATTTCTTGATGTCTCCGAGGCCCATCTGCGCCCAGATCTTCGCGGTGGCGTCGGGCATTACCGGATGCGCGAGCGCGGTTACAATCCGCAGCGCTTCGGCGCTGGTGTAGAGGACGGTTGCGAGGCGCGAGCGGCTTTCTTCGTCTTTTTTTTCGTCCAGAGCCCACGGTTCATTTTCGACGATATATTTGTCGACGGCGGCGACCAGCCCCCAGGCTGTTTCGAGAGCGCGCGAGAACTGGAACTGGTCAAATAATGTGCCGCAGTTGGCGATCACTTTTTTTGCGGCGTCCGCAATTGCGGCATCCGCCGGGGTGTGCGCTGTGTGCGAGGGGTACGGTACTTCGCCCTTGAAATAGCGCGTGATCATCGTCAGGGTGCGGCTGGCGAGATTGCCGAGTCCATTCGCCAGATCGGAGTTATAACGCTGCACCAACGCATCGAAACTAAACGATCCGTCCTGCCCGAAGACCACTTCGCGCAGCAGGAAGTATCGGAGGGCGTCGGCGCCGAGTACATCCACGATGGTCTCGGCGCGCACGATATTTCCGCGCGACTTCGACATTTTGCTCTCTTCAAACAGCAGCCAGCCGTGCGCCACGATGCCCTTGGGCAACGGCAGTCCGGCGGCCAGCAGAAAGGCCGGCCAGTAGACGCAATGGAAGCGCACGATTTCTTTGCCGATCATGTGCACGTCGGCGGGCCAGTATTTGTCGAATTTGGCGGGGTCGCTGGAGCCATAGCCGAGCGCGGTAATGTAGTTAGCGAGCGCGTCGAGCCAGACGTAGATCACGTGCTTCGGATCGTCCGGCACGGGGATGCCCCAGGAGAACGTCGAGCGGCTGATGGAAAGATCGCGCAAGCCGCCGCGCACGAACGAGAGCACTTCATTGCGCCGCGTCTCGGGGCGGATGAAATCGGGCTGCTCGGTGTAAAGGCGGATCAGTTGGTCCTGGAATGCCGAGAGCTTGAAAAAGTAATTCTCTTCCTTCACCGTTTCCGTGGGGCGGCCGCATTCAGGGCAGGGCGCACCGGGACCGACGGAATCGACGTAGAGTTCGTCAAACACGCAGTATTGCCCGGTGTAGTGGCTCTTATAGATGTGGCCGTTATCTTTTATACGTTTCCACAGAGCCTGCACGCCCTGCTTGTGCCGGTCCGACGTGGTGCGGATGTAATCATCGTAGGTCAAGCCCATGCGATCCCAGAGCGTGCGGAATTCCGCCGAGATTTCATCGGTGAACTGCTGCGGAGTCTTGCCCGCGGCTTGGGCTGCACGCTCGATTTTTTGACCGTGTTCGTCGGTGCCGGTCAGGAACCAGGTGTCATCTCCCAACATGCGGTGCCGGCGGGCGATCGTGTCGCAGGCGAGCGTGGTGTAGGCGTGGCCGATGTGCGGACGCGCATTGACGTAGTAGATCGGGGTCGTGATGTAAAACTTTTTGCTCATTAGAACTAGAATTCGAATTCCGTCTTGTTTCGCCGGCTTAAATCTTTACCACAGGGAATCACAGGGTAAACCTTTCTTCTCTGTGATTCTCAGTGTCCCCTGTGGTTCAAGCCTTTTGCTCGCGGCGAAGATACTGCTGGATCGCTTCCTGCATGATCGTCCGGAGCGGCACTTGCTGCGCTTCCGCTAGGGTGCGGCAGTCTTCATATTCGGGCGCATAGTTAGAGATGCTGCCATTCATGTTCGCGATCTTGATGCGCACCGGACCCCAGGTCGTATCCACTGTTTCCCAGCGTCGGGAGAGCGTCAGTCGTTGTTCCTCGCGGCGCCGCACGCCCAGAGTTGTGGTCTCGGCAAAGATCGTCTTGGTTAAGCGATCCGCGTCTTCCATTTTTGTGAGGACGGTTAGCAATGCGCCGGGACGGCTCTTCTTCATTTGCACTGGGACGCTAAATACATCGAGCGCGCCTTCGGCCAGCAACCGCTCCATGGCGTAGGCGAGCACCTGCGGGCTCAGGTCATCGAGATTCGCTTCGAGCACCGTAATTCTGTCATTTGGTGTATTTGCTCGATCTGTCGGCTCAACTTCTCCAATCGTTATGCGCAGCAGATTCGGGTGCTCGGGGAAATCTCGAGTTCCGGCGCCATATCCTGCCTTCTCGATCTTCATCGCTGGAAAGGGCGCGAACCGGGTGCTCAGCGTCTTGACGATCGCCGCGCCTGTGGGCGTCACGAGTTCGACCTGTGGTCCCGACGAATACACTGGCGCATTCTGAAGCAACTTCAGCGTTGCTGGCGCCGGTACAGGAAGCGTTCCGTGCGCGCACTTGACGGTTCCGCCTCCGACGTTTAGCGGTGAGCATACCCATCCTTCGACCTCAAGAGATTCCGCTCCCACCGCGGCGCAGACGATATCGACCATGGCATCGACGGCGCCTACTTCGTGGAAATAGACTTGATCGATGGAGACGTTGTGAATCTCGGCTTCGGCTTGGCCGAGCGCCTCGAAGATTTTGATCGCAGTCCTTTTCGCGTTGCTGCCGATGGCTGCTTTTTCGATGATCTTGCGAATGTTCCTCAGGGTGCGACCGTGTTCGTGGCGATGTTCATGAGAATGGTCGTGACCGTGCGAGTGTTCGTGGGCATGATCGTTCTCCTGATGCTCCCAGAAAACTTCGCGCGGCAGATCTTTCTCGCCGTGGGCGTGCACATCCACTTTGGTCGCCGAAATTCCGCCGCGCTCGACCTTCGATATCTCCAACCGGGCGCCGATATCGAGCGCCTTGACCGTGTCTTTCAAAAGCTTTGGAGACACTCCGGCATTTATTAGCGCGCCTAGAAACATGTCGCCGCTGATGCCGGAAAAACAGTCGAGGTAGCCTATACGCATAATTCAAAAACTTGAACCACAGGGGACACAGGGGAAACCCAGAAAGAGTGCCTCTGTGTACCTCCGTGTCCTCTGTGGTTAGGATTTTCGCCGATGCCGCGTGAAACCTTCATCATAAGGAACGCTCTCCCTTGCGTCAAACCCGCCGTCCGGCGCGAGTTTGTTAGAATCACTGTTCCTTCAATAGGTTAGAGGGCATCCTTGTATCGATATCTAGAACGCCGGTTGGTCGCACATCTGCGCGAGTTTCTGCGCCGTACTTACGGCTTGGAAATACCCGACATCGTCGTCGAGCAGCCGCCGAAAATCGAATTTGGCGAGTATGCGCTGCCGATCGCTTTCGAACTTGCCCGGAAACTTCGCAAAGCGCCGCGCAAGATTGCCGAAGAAATCGTCGCCGGGGTCGGTGCGATTCCAGGGTTTGAGAAATTTGAGGTGGCCGGCGCCGGGTACATCAACGTCTGCATAAGGCGCGCTGAGTTGGCTGCGGCCCTTGCCGCGGATCGTTCGCTTGCAGATGAATCCCCGGCTGCGGATGTTCCCACCGGCAAAGTGCTGGTCGAGCATTCGAGCATTAATCCCAACAAGGCGGCGCATATCGGGCATCTGCGGAACGCCATTCTGGGCGATACATTCGTCCGGTTGCTGCGCTTTGCGGGCAGGGAAGTGGACGTTCAGAACTATATCGACAACACCGGAGTGCAGGTTGCTGACGTGGTGGTTGGATTCCTGCAGATCGAGAAAACGTCCCGTCCGCAGATCGAAGCGCTCGCCGCCGCGCCCCGATTTGATTACGTATGCTGGGATCTCTATGCGCGTGTTTCGCAGTGGTATGAAGAGGACAAAGCGAACCTGCAGGCGCGCGCTGCTACGCTCCGCGCGATTGAAGAGGGGAACAATGAGACGGCGGCGATTGCTGATTTGATTTCTGTTGCCGTGCTTCGGCGACATCTCGAAACTATGGATCGGCTCGACATTGAGTACGACTTCCTGCCTCGGGAGAGCGAGATACTTCATCTCCACTTTTGGGATGCCGCGTTTGCGAAGCTCAGGGAAGCCGGTGTGCTTACTTACGAGGACGAAGGCAAGAATAAAGGGTGCTGGGTGATGCGTCGGGCGGGGACGGCGGCGGCAAAACCCTTAACCACCGGGGGCACAGAGAACCCTTCGGCTTCGCTCAGGGCAGGCTCCGGGGAAAACATCACAGAGGAAAAGATCACGGAGGAAGATCAGAAGGTCATCGTTCGCTCCAACGGCACGGTCGGCTACGTGGGCAAAGACATCGCTTATCACATGTGGAAGTTCGGGCTGCTGGGGCGCGATTTCGGCTATCGGAAATTCTATCGCTATCCGGATGGCCACGACTGCTGGATCTCAACGATGGACGGCGAGAAAGAACATCCCCACTTTGGCGATGTGGCTGAGATTTACAACGTCATCGATGCTCGGCAGTCCGAGGCGCAGAATACGGTGATTGAAGCCTTGCGGGGACTCGGCCACGGAGAGGCCGCCGATCGCTATACGCATTTCTCCTACGAGATGGTCGCGCTCACTCCGCGCTGCGCCGCTGAACTCGGATACACACTTAGCGAAGAAGATAAGGCGCGATCGTGGATCGAGGTTTCCGGGCGGAAGGGCTTCGGCGTGAAAGCGGACGATCTCCTGGATGCTCTGATCGCGTCGGCTGGCCAGGAAGTGGATGCGCGTCATCCAGAGTTGAGCGAAGCGGAGGGCGCCGGCATTGCCACACAAGTCGCTATCGGGGCTCTGCGCTACTTCATGCTTAAGTTCACGAAACAATCGGTGATCGCTTTCGATTTCAAGGACGCTCTGAGCTTCGAGGGTGACACGGGGCCTTACGCGCAGTATGCGGTTGTGCGCGCCTCGAACATTTTTCGCAAAGGTGGGTTGGATCCGGAGAGTTTTTGTCGAGACGCTTCTGGCCGCGTTTCTACGTCTCCGAGCGATGGTGGCGCTGGCGGAGACGTGGCGAGCCGCGTCTCTACGGATGATTTTGCTCGGTTCCTTAACGGGGAATCCTCCAACGATATCTGGGAGCTATGGCTGGCGGCTTCTAAAACCTCTTATATTGTGAGCCAGTGCATCGCGACCACTGAACCTGCTTATCTTGCGAAACATGGGTTCCAACTGGCACAGCTTTTCAACACCTTCTATCATCGTTATCCAATCTTGAGTGAAGCCGATCAGGCGCGGAAAAAGTTCCTGCTGGCAACCGCGGCCGTGGTTCGGCGCGAGCTGATTCGCGTTCTTCGGGCGATGGGGATCAGTGTTCCGCCGGTCATGTGAGCCGGTCGTCTGCGCCTTGCATCTTCTGTGCCTCCGGTAGCATCCGTAATAGTGGAGACAGTCATATGAAGAAAAATATTCTTGCAACGGTACTACTAAGTCTGGCACTGACAACGTTGAGCGCTGCCGCCTCCTCGGGGAACCCTCCGCAGATGCCGCGCACTCTGGCCAATGCACGCTTCGTATACGTAGCGGCCTACGATGGCGATCAATTCGATCCCAACCTGTTGCCGGATGATCGCGCCGCCATCGGTCGTGTCGAAGATGCAATCCAGAAGTGGGGAAAACTCACCGTGGTGTACCGTGCTCAGGATGCCGACATCATCTTGATGGTGGAGTCTCGACCGTCGGAAGATGTGCTGGCCGTCTATGATGCGCACACCGGGGATGCGGGCAGCCGGCCTTCGCAGACTTATCTCTGGCGGGTGATGGGGCGCGGTGGGCTGCAGAAGAGCGAGATCCCGCTGTTTTCGCAGTTTGAGAAGGCTTGGGACAAGATCACTCATTGAGGCCGACGCGTCGTCTTCCACTCGATTGAGCGAGAGATTTCGCCAGCGGCTGTGCAATCCATTGCAAGCGTCCATCATTCGTGTCAAGGAAACGGACAGTATAAAATTTCTACGGTTTATATCGCGATTGCGTGGGTCCGGGGTTTATGCGTTTCCCACAGTCATCTTCCAAGGCATTGATATAAAATGATTTATCAATTTCTGCCGCGAATTTGAAATGGCATCCGCCGTGCTTTAACAAGAGTGGGTCCAGTTCACAGACTTTTAGGCAGGATCTGGAGAATAGATTTCAGGAAGAGCAATATTTGGGGCGAAGGAGCCCTCCACCTTATGAATCGCACCTCGTTGAAATTGACCCTAATGCTGGCCGCGACACTGGTCGCATCCCTCGGATGTTCAACCAAGAATTACGTGCGTCAACAGACGACGCCGCTGATCAACAAGACCAACGAACTCGACGACATGACCGCGAAGAATTCGAAAGACATCAAGGACGTCGATCAGCGCGCTCAAGCTGGAATTCAAGGCGTGCAGGCCCGTACCGCAGAGGTAGACCAGAAGGCTCTGGCTGCGGGAAGCGAAGCCGATAAGGCGCAGATGGCGGCGAACGGCGCGTCGCAGCGTGTGGATGTTCTGACCAATGCCGTCGTCAACCTCGATAACTATCGCCCCGTGGTTGAGACAGCTGTACATTTCGGATTCAACAAGGACAATCTGACGAAGGATGCCCGAGAGGCCATCGACCAGTTGGCCGCCAGTGTCGCCACTACCAAGGGATACATCATTACGGTAGAGGGCGCGACCGACTCGGTGGGCACCTCGGAGTACAACTACGATCTGAGCCAGCGCCGTGCCAATGCTGTGATTCAGTACCTGGCGGCGGAGAAGAGCGTTCCGGCCTACAAGATTTATCTGATCGGGCTGGGCAAGGATAAGCCGGTCGAGACCAATAAAACCCGCGATGGTCGCGCCAAGAACCGCCGCGTGGATATCCGCCTGATGACAAATACTGGCGAGGGAACGACCCCAGCGCAGACACCAAGGGACCAGACTCCGACGGCGAACGCAACTCCTCCGTCTTTGTAAACACAAGTTTTCCCTCCTCCCCGGAGGACTTTGCCAAACCAGGTCGCCCCATTGTGGGCGGCCTGACTTTTTTTGGCGCTTGTGTGGACGGGCGAGGGCGCCCGTTTCTCCACGAGGATCGCGATAGAATAGAAGCGTGCGTATTCGATTTCTGATCGCTTTATTGGCGCTGCTGACGACTGTTTCGCTGGCGCAGGATTCCTCGGACAAGACCGCCTCGGACAAGGCTGCCGCCCGCAATCGCGAGGCTGAGGAAAGCTCCAGCCGGGACACGAGAATCGATATCAGCCCACCCAAAAATGACGCCAAGAGCCATCCTGGCAGCCAGGCGGCCGTCGAAGATCTCGACATCCCCGAGAATATTGACGTTTCCGGCGTCCAGGAGTTCCATCCCTGGAATCCGATGAAGGCGCTGAAAAACATTGAAGTGGGCGACTTTTACTTCAAGCGCAAAAACTACAAAGCCGCGCTCGAACGCTATAAGGAAGCTCTTTATTACAAAGATGGCGACGCCCTTGCCAGCTTCCGTCTCGCCGTGTGCCAGGAAAAACTCGGAGATAAAGCCGAAGCCAGGAAATACTACGAGCAGTACCTGAAGATTCTGCCAGAGGGTCCGTTTGCGAAGGATGCGCATGCTTCGCTGGATAGGCTTGCCAAGGCGCAGTGACGTGGCGGGCGTCTCGGCCGTCCCGCCGGGCGAGGACGCCCGGCGCTCCATGAACGGCCGGCTCTCCACTCGCGCTACTTCTCCACCCTGGAAAATTCTCCGGTCGATGCGTTCACGGCTACCCGCAGCTTGGCGGTGTCGCGGTCGGTTCCGTAGATCACGTGCCATAGGAGTTCATTCGCCTGCCGGTTCCAGTCCAGCACATAAAAAACTGGCGTGTTGGGTTCTTTCTCCAGCAGCTTGTCTCCGCTGTGCTGCTGAGCGACGGCGAAGGCCTTGTCGGTGTCTACTTTGAGAAACTGGACATTGAAAATCTGGGTGCTGGAATTTGTCGGGCTGTAGGTGTCGTCCACGCCGTGGGAAATATCGCCGTTTGCCCAGATAAAAGACTTGGTCGAGTGCTTCGACGGCGAGGCGAATCCCGCGCGCCACTCTCCCGCCTTGCCGTCCCGGCCCTTGGAGTCAGCGTTAGCGTAGGACTCAACACGATACGGTTGAGCATCCGGCGCCCAGATTCGGGCGGAGATGTAGCACTTGAAGAACGCGCTGCTTCCGGTGATCGCCTCCGGTGCCTTCGGTTGGGGCGTCTCCGACGCGGCCGGCTTGGCCGGCTCGGAAGAGCACGCGGCCGTCCATGTCAGTAGTAGTATCAGTCCTGCTGCTAGAATTGCGACGAATAGTTTTTTCATTGAGGATTTCCTAGTCAGACTTTCGTTCGCGAATCATATTCGCGAATCATTGTACTGAACCGACGCCATGGATTCCTATCTCGAACGTTTGCGGCAGGAACTCGAAGATGCAATAGCGGGCGCCAGGCCAAGCGACTTGGCGCAGGGTCCGGTTGGAAAATGGAATGCTGCCGAGATTCTGGAGCACCTTTTTCTGACTTACAAGAACACGAACCGGGGCTTGGCAAAATGCCTGGAGCAGGGTACTCCGTTGGTGACACGCGCCAGGTGGAAGCATCGCGTGGCTGCGCTGCTCGTCGTGAATCTTGGGTATGTGCCGGCAGGCCGCAAGGCTCCGGAACGCGCGACACCGCGGGGAATGCCGCTGGAGGAGGTTCAGCAAGCCATCGCACCTGAACTTCAGAGAATGGGCTCGGGCCTGGACGATTGCGAGCGCAGGTTCGGCGCGGGGACGAAAATTATGGACCACCCATTCCTTGGACCTTTGACGGCCGACGAGTGGCGCAAGTTCCATTGGGTCCACGGTCGGCATCACGCGCGGCAGATTCGGGAGCGGATTTCTTATGGTGGAGGGACGGGCGTCTCGTGAGCCTGCCGGGCGGGGACGCCCGGCTCTCCACTATTGATTTATTTACTTTTCTCCCGCCAGCAAGGATTTACTTCTTGTCGCTGGCATCGTCCTTGTCCTTCTCGACAATTCCGGCCTTGCGCGCCTGCTCCTGCATCTCGTCGAATTCCTGTCGTGCGGCATCAATCGCTTTCTGCTTGCCATCGACATCGCTCTTGTACTGCGCGTCGTCTTTATCAAACTGGGCGGAGTCGCGCAGGCGGGCGCCCGCATCGCCATAATAGGCGGCCGCACGCAGGCGAAATTCGCGCTGTTCGAGCTCGAGTTCGTGGTTCAGGGAATCGAGCTTCTGTTTTTGCTGGTCGAGCTTTTTCTTCCACTCATCCGCCGTCTTCTGGCGCTCGGCAGCCGCCGCAGCGGGATCGGCGGCTGCTTTTGTGGCTGGCGTGGAGCTCGCATTCGCGGCCCCTTGTCCCGCATTGGCAGTGGCGGGGGGCGGCGGTCCGACTACGCTCAGAGTTTCGTTGGTAGGGAGATTGTCGTTATCGTAGTGGCGAGTGGCCGTGGTCGGCTCGACTTTTTTCTTGCGAGCCGCCCGCGCGTAATCCCCGAGAGACTGAGCGGCGGCGCCGCTGACCCCCAACAGGAGCAGAGTACCGATTGCCATGAGTTTCGTGTGCTTCATATGGATCATCCTTTCGCAGGCCCGCGATTCTGATCGCGGCCCGCAATCGCTAATATCAAGAACTTGTGGTTGCAGCCTGAGCGCCTCCCAGGAAACTGCCGATGGTCCGGTCCAAATTCGCTGCTTCGTGGGCGATGCCGTCGGCCAACTGGCGCGCCAGTTCCGGGTCGCGGCTACGCGCCAGTTGCTGCGCGCATCCGGCGATTGTAGTCAGAGAATCGCGCAGCCCGAGGGCGAGTTCGGAAGAGATTTCCTGATGCATTCTTTGATCGTGCCGGATGCGCTCGATGTCAGTCTTGTCGGTGAGCACAAGTGTCGTGCCCATGAGGCTTGCATCCTCGGCCAGAACGGGAGAGGCACTAACTTCCAGTATGTGACTTTCTCCATCCGGTGCGACGAAGTTCACCACCAGCCCGCGAACCGCCGACTTCCCCGTCAGAGCGGGAGCAAGAGCCTGCTCGACGCTCGAACCCGAACCCGAATCCGGGGTATTGTTTTCCGGCCGCAGTGTCGCCGTACGAAAAAGATCGCCGACATCCAGTCCTACTGGCGAGGCGAAACCCAGCAGCTTCCGCGCCGCCGCGTTCGCTTGCCGCACCAGACCGCTGGTATTGAAAAACAGTACCCCGCAGGAGAGGTTCGAAAGTATGGTGGAGCTCAGCGTGTCGGAGGCCTTGGCTTTTCTGCGGTCCGAGAGTTGCTGGGCAGCGAGCTCATGCTTTTGCTGTTTCAGTTGCTGGATGACGGCGTGATAGGCGTGCACGGGCAATCCCTCTGGCGCCAAGGGAGAGGAATTCAGCGAGTCGGATTCCGAGAGGAGATTCTTCCGCAGGAGCCGAATCGTGAATAAGCCCAACCCAAACGCGGCGATGGCAGCGAACAGAAGCAGGCCCATGCGCAGCGCCGTCGGATTCATCAGCAACGTCACAGCGCCCTCCAATACCAGTGCAGGAGACGGTCTCCAAACAAGAACGACAGAAGCGCCATGCCGCCGAGAAACACGCCAAACGGCATCTCGTAATAGCGGAGAGCTAAGCGCGCCGATTGCCAGGCGCGCCGCCGGGCCTGATTTGCAGAAGTGCGCGAAGAAGTGGCGCGCGCCTCAAGGCGGCGAAAGCGCTTGATCCAGACCGCGAGAACCGTACTCAGCCCAAACAGAGAGCCCGCCAGCGACGCTGCAAAAATGGTTAAGACCGTGAGCTTGGTTCCGAGGAAGGCGCCGATTAGCGCCATCAGCTTTACGTCGCCGAATCCCATCCCTTCGACACCACGGGCTCTGAGATAAATGGCTGCCGCGCCATATAGAAACGAGGCGCCGACGGCCGCTCCGAGCAGTGAATCTGAGAGGGACCAAATGCGCCACGAAATCTCGCTTCTCATCGCGGGCGATACCAAACCCGGAATGATTCGCGAAGCCAGGTCATTTACCGGAACGACGAGGCTGAACCCGATTCCGAGGACCAGCCCGGGCAGAGTCATCGCGTCTGGAAGGAGCTTGGTTTCCGCGTCGGTGAAGACCAACCCCAGCAGCAGGAAGCCGAGCACAGCGCATTTCAGCGCCGCCAGCGTCAAACCAAAATGGGCGTAGCAGCCGATAAAGATCAAGCCCGTGAGGAGTTCGATTACAAGGTAGCGCGGTGATATGGGCTGCTGGCACGAACGGCATTTTCCCCGAAGAATCAGCCAGCTTAGTACGGGCAGGTTGTGGTAGAGCGGGATCGGATCTCCGCAGTGCGGACACGCGGAGCGCGGCGTTACTACCGACTTTTCACGCGGCAACCTGTAAATACACACGTTCAGGAAGCTGCCAAAGCACAGCCCCAGAGCGAAGATCGCAGCTTCAAAAAAAGGTTCCACGTTGGCTAAATACCCAGTTTGCTTGGATTTGGATGATTATAAGCCGCCGCCGCAGGGCTTTCTAAGTACGAAGGTCAGTGTACTTTTGCGACACTCTTTTCGCTTGCAAGTTATTGTGGATAAAGAAGAAACACCGGTCGTGACAACCGGCTGATTTCGCGCTGCCGGGCAAAAAGATCAAGAACACACTTCCGCTCCCCCGGCGAGGCGCACCTACACCGCGCTATTGCGGAGCATCCAGCCTTCGGCGGCCCGAGTCGGGGCCCTGGTCCGTCAACGTCACCGTCAAGGGCGATCGCAAGGTGAAGCTCAGCACCGTTTCCGAGGGCAATATAATCTGCTGGCCCTTACCGGCAGCCTGCACGCCGCCACCGACGCCGCCACCTGCCGCCGCGCCGATGCCTGCGCCTTTCCCGCCGCCAGCGATGCCCCCAATGATGGCCCCAATCACCGCCCCCGCTCCGACCTTCTCTGCTGTATTCGTCGAGCGATTCTTACCTTGGCGGCGGTATGGGTCCGCCTCGATGCCATACGATTTGCCACCAACCGAGATCGAATCCAGCTGCAGAACCAGCAGTGATTGTCCCGCAAATTTCCCCGCGCTCTTTACGTCCACGATGTGGCCCTTCAGGTCATATCCGGAGGGGACTGCCAGGTCGCCATCCGACGGCAGAGGCGTGTCGAGTGTTGCCCGGAAAGTTTGCCCGGGCTGCGCTTTTTCGGAATCAATCGGATCGAGCAGCCGAATCGCCATTGATGTTCCCGATGGCACCGTGACTTTCGAATCGCCATTGATGTTCCCGATGGCACCGTGACTTTTCTCGGAGGCGGAGGCGGCGTTGGCTGAGGCGCGGGCGCGGCCTGTGCTGCCGGGGCGGGAGCAGGGTTTTCATCCGTTGCACTGGTCTGTGCTTCCGCGGGCGGTGCTGCCGCCATCTCCGTGGAATCTGGTTGGGTGCGATGCCGATGACGCGGCGTGCTGGGGCGACGTCTGTCCGAGAAAGGCTCAGACGAGCGCCTTACGGGCGCTGGCGGCGGCATCGGTGCCTGAGCCATCTGATCCATCTGGCTGGGGGCTCGTGTTGCCGACGCCGACGCAGTCTCCAGATTGTTTACCACTTGCTTAATCCCAGGGGTCGCGGACGCGTAGCGGGCCGCTGCTTCGCGCTGCGTTTCGTTCTCGACCGTTCCCGAGAGAGTCACTACGCCGCCCGCGGTCTGCACCGTAATCTGCTTGTCGTGCAAGCCGGAATCCTGGTTAAGCTTGGATTGAATCTGGCTGGTCAACTGGCTGTCATCCGGCGCTTTGCTGCAGGCCAATCCGATGGCGAGGATGCCAAGCAACAGAATTACCGCAAAACGTCGATCTGCCCTGAACATCATAAGAGCTCCCGATTCAATGAGAAATATGTCTGTCTAGTTTAGATGCAGGAGCGCTATGGTTTAGAGGAAAAATCGGGACGAAAATGTGTACGTCGCAGATGCATGCAGCGCAGCCGGGTCAAGCCCGGTCGCAGGTCAGTCTCGGTCTTTGTGGAGAAATTTGTAGTCGAGGATGGACGCTGCCAACTCGTTAGAGTCTTCGGTTTTGTCAACCGCGTCTTTGGTACGAATCAGCCTTCCCTGACAGAGCACAGCACTGTTCTTTTGTCCGGAGATTTCTTCGGGCATCTCGAAGATCAGTTCCACCAGCGCATTCGCCGGCAGTTGCTGCGGGCCGTGAAACAGTACGCCCGACTGGCTGATGTTCTGGATCAGGCCCTCGTACCAGGTACTGAGATTTTTGCCGCGGTATCGAACCGCGAGCTTCGATCGCAGGCGCCGTGCCCGGGGCATCCAAGTCGGTTGCTTTTTACTGGAGCGGCGGCGGACGGTGGTTGTATCCGCCATTGGCTCGTCGACCCGATTTCCGCGACGCATGGTCTTCCAGTCGTACTGGTAAGCGGACGCGCACACCAGGCAGACTTGGTAGTACTCTCCATTGGCCGCGCGGCGCGGCCAGGAAAACTCGTGCGAACAGCGTCCCAGCATAAAAACGTCCATGAGTTTTTGCGGCATGATGACGAGTAGTGCCCCCTACCAACAGATAGATTCATCTTGCGACGGCTTCGTCATTCTGGATAGGTTACTTTCGTGTATCGCGGCTTAGGCCTTATGCTTTCCCGTATGTCACGAACCGCACCGTCGCGCATGGGCTTCGTCCTGGCTGGAGGCAAGAGTTCCCGGATGGGCGCGGGCTCCGCTCGAGATAAAGACAAAGCCTTTCTGGAGTTTAGCGGCCAAACACTGCTGGATCGCGCGCTCGCTGTGATGGGCTTGGTCTGCGACAGCACGGCGATCGTCGGCGACCCCGCCAAGTTTGCGAAATACGAATCAGTCGTGGCAGACACTTTCCCGGGATGTGGTCCCCTCGCCGGTATTCACGCGGCGCTCCTGCATTCACCCGCTAAGTTGAACCTCATGCTTGCGGTGGACATGCCGTTTGTCTCCCGGGATCTTCTTGCGTTTCTCTTTGCGGCGGCTGAAGAGAGCGATGCCATTGTTACCGTGCCTCGCTGCGGCAAGGGACTTCAGCCGCTCTGTGCGGCCTATCGACGCGACTTCTCCACCGTCGCCGAGCGGGCTCTGCGGGCAGGGAAGTACAAGATCGATGCAGCGTTTTCCAACGTGTCCGTAAGGGTGATTGAAGAGGACGAATTGGCGGCAGCGGGCTTTTCCGAGCAGAGTTTTTTCAACGTGAACACGCCGCAGGACCGCCTGGCAGCCGAAGGGCGGACTTTCTAGTGGCAGCGGTGTTGCTTCAGGTGGTCGAGGAACGGGCGCCTCGCCCGTTCAGCCGGGCGGGGACGCCCGGCGCTCCATCGGCAAGAGTTGGTCGTCAGTAGTGCTTAGCGCTTGAGCTGCGCTGGCATCTCATGCCATGCTGATAGGCCATGGCTGCGGACACGATCTCTCCCTACATCGAGTTTAAGAACGTCTCCAAGGCATTTGGCGATCGGGTCGTTCTCAAGGATGTCAACTTCGAGGTGTTGCCGGGTGAGATGGTCTGCATTCTTGGCCGTAGCGGCGTCGGGAAATCGGTGGCGCTCCACAACATCATGGGCTTCCTTAAGCCGGATTCCGGCCGGGTCATTGTCGCGTGTCAGGACATCACCGACTACAACGAGGTGCAGCTTGAAGAAATCCGCAAGAAAGTCACCATGGTGTTCCAGAACGGCGCACTCTTCGATTCCTTGTCGGTCGGTGAAAACGTCGCCTTCCCATTACGCGAAAAAAGAGAGCTTTCCGAAGACCAGATTTATCAGGTCGTCGATGGTCTCCTCGAAATGGTCGGCGTCAAGGAGATGCGCGACCTGTTGCCTTCCGACCTTTCGACCGGGATGAAACGTTCCGTCGCGATCGCGCGAGCGCTGTCCGCCCAACCCGAGTGCGTGCTTTATGACGAACCCACCACCATGGTGGATCCGCTGATGGGGAATCTGCTCGGCGACCTCATCGCCCGGCTCAAGCTGCAATTGCATTTGACCTCGGTCGTCGTTACGCACGACATGCGCCTGGCCAAGAAACTGGCCGACCGTATTGTCTTCCTCCACGAAGGCCGTGCGATTTTCTTTGGGCCCTACAAGGAAATGGAGAAATCGACCGAGCCCATCATTCATGAGTTCCTCGAACTGGACGAGTTGAAGTTGGAAGCGTAGGGGCAATCCAGACTCGCCGGTGGAGCGCCGTGCGTACCGCCCGGCCACCCAGCCTTGGACGGGCGAGACGCCCGTCGCTCCACTAAAACCCTTGCCGAACCAATTCCTCCACCGTGATCGAACTCTGGGCGGGCTCGCCTTTCACCATCTTCTCGACGTACTTTGCGATCAGGTCGGCTTCGAGGTTTAGAGGGTCTCCGGGCTTCAGCGATCCGAGATTTGTCATCTCGACGGTATGGGGAATGATCGCGATCGTACACACGAACATGGAGCGATTCCGTTCGAGCTTGGCGACGGTCAAGCTGATGCCTTCGATCGATATCGATCCCTTGAATACTGTGTACTTCGCGATCTCTGCCGGGATTTCAATATGCAGCCACCAGTTCTCAGAATGTGCAATGCGCTCTAACTCGATCAGTTTGCCTACGCCATCGACGTGCCCCTGGACGATGTGGCCACCGAAGCGGCCGTTGGCCTTCATCGGCAACTCCAGGTTTACGCGTGCGCCCTCGCGTAGCCTTGAAAATGAGGTTCGCGCCCACGTTTCGGGCGCGAGGTCCGCGCCGAATGTGTTTGGTTTGATGTCAAGCGCCGTCAGGCAAACGCCGCTTACCGCGACGCTCTGGCCAACGCCCAGTCGTTTCGGAGTGGCCGCGGCCTCGATGGTGATCCGACGGTTCTCACCGCGCTGCTCGATCCTTACGACCTTGCCCACTTCCTCGATGATTCCGGTAAACATAAAGGTGATACCTCACTTCGCCGATGCAGGCTGGTGGAGAGCCTCGCGCCTCCGGACGGCTGGACGGGTGAGACGCCCGTCCCTCCACTGTATAACGAATTTCCCCGGTACTCGCGCTCACGACTGTACCGAGTAGGGGTCGTGTAGATAACCCTCTAGCGCGAAGTCTTCGCCGAAGCGGTGTAACTCGAAACGCTTCACGCACTGCACTTTCCCGCGCAATCCTTCACCGGCTATGAAGGGGACAGCGTCCCCGCCAAAAATCTTCGGTGCGTAGTAGAGGAATACCTTGTCCACCTCGCCCGACGCTAGCGCCGCCGCGTTTACCAGCGCTCCACCTTCGATCAGCAGGCTGGTGATTTCGAGTTCGCCCAGGCTCTCGACAATTGCGGCGAAGTCAGACCGTCCGTCCGCATTTGCCGCCGGTATTCGTTGCACGCGAATCCCCTTCGCTTCGAGTGCCTGTTTCGCGGATTCCTCGGCAGCGGAACACAGGACTAAGACATCGTTGTCGGCGGTTTGGATGACTCGCGATGCAGGCGGAATGCGGAGGTAGGAATCCAGGATCACGCGCAACAGCTTGCGTCGCCGCGGCAGGCCACTCCGGTCGGTCAGCAGCGGATCATCCGCCATCACCGTCCCAACACCAGCCAGGATCGCATCACTCTGATGGCGCAGTTGCTGCACATGAGCGCGGGCTACTTCGCCCGTGATCCAGTGGTATCCGCTGCGCGCGCCCTCGCTCGCAGGTACAGCCGCGCCAGGCTCTGTGCCCGGTTTCGTGGCGTCAGCGATTTTCCCATCGAGAGTCATCGCAGATTTCAGCGTGACCAACGGTTCGCCACTCCGGATGTATTTGGCAAAACCTTCATTCAGCTTCTTAGCTTCCGCCTCGAAGAGGCCGACCTCTAGTTTAATTCCTGACGCGCGGAGCTTCGTAAACCCTCGACCCGCCACTCGTGGATTCGGATCTTCCATGGAGCACACCACGCGGCGGATTCCGGCTGCGACCACAGCATCGGCACACGGACCGGTTCGGCCCTGATGCGAGCATGGCTCCAGATTCAGATAGAGAGTGCCCCCCCGTGCCGCGCCGGCCGCTTGCTCCAGTGCGAGGACTTCGGCATGCTTCACGCCGTCATAGGTGTGCGTGCCTACTCCAACTTCGCGGCCTGCAGTGTCCACGACAACCGCGCCCACCGCTGGATTGGGCGATACCAACCCGACACCCGCCCTTGCTAAATCGAGCGCCCTCCGCATGTGTTGTTCGTCTGACGGCGCCGCTGCAATCATTCTTCATCCAGTTCTGCGACAGCGGCTCCGCTCCGCCCGTGTGGAGGACGACGCAGAGGAGCGCTGCGACAGGCATGGGGGTCGTCCGGTTCGGGCTTCCGACGGAAGAGCAGTTTTATTTGAGCGAGCAGTCTTCGCACGTAAGAAAGCGAATGGAACTTTATCTGTCGCATCGTTCGCTCCCGTTTGAATTTGCGGAAGAACGGGCGAGGGCGCCCGTTGCTCCATCGTATCAGGCATCATGGATTCGCTAAGCGAACAGTGAATCCACAAATTCTTTGGGATCAAACGGCAGTAGATCCCGCGCCTTCTCGCCGACGCCCACAAACCGGACCGGCAATCCCAACTCCCGCGAAATTGCGACCACGACGCCGCCCTTGGCCGTGCCATCGAGCTTGGTCAGGACAATTCCCGTGACTCCGGCGGATTGCGTGAATTGCCGCGCCTGCTGCAATCCATTCTGCCCGGTCGTGGCATCCATCACGAGCAGAGTCTCATGGGGGGCGCCTGGAACGATGCGCTGTGCCGTGCGCTTCATTTTTTCGAGCTCGAGCATCAGGTTTTGCTTGGTGTGCAGCCGCCCGGCAGTGTCGACGATGACGTAGTCGGTCTTGCGGGCGGTTGCGGACTGCAACGCGTCGAACAACACAGCGGATGGATCGCCCCCGGCTTTCGTCTTGATCACTTCCGTTCCCGTGCGCTGTCCCCAAATTTCGAGTTGCTCGATCGCCGCCGCGCGGAATGTGTCCGCCGCGCACAGCAGCACTGTCTTTCCTTGCGCCCGAAACACTTGCGCTAATTTTCCGATCGTTGTCGTCTTGCCAGTGCCGTTCACGCCCACCACCAGGATCACTTCCGGTGTGCCGTCGACCCTGGCCAGGGGCCGCGAACCGGTCAATGTCGCAGTCAGAATCGCCAGCAGTTCCTCTTTCAGCAGACGTTTGAGTTCATTCACATCCTTGATCTGTTTTCGATCGGCTTTCTCGCGTAGCTTTTCCAGAACTTCATGGGTGGTAGTTGTGCCGAGGTCGGCGCCAATCAGCGTGGCTTCGAGATCGTCCAGCGTGGAGCGGTCGATCTCCTTCCCCATGGAGACGACCTCTTCGATGCGCTCGGCCAAGTTCTCGCGCGTGCGCGAGACGGCTTCTTTCATGCGCTCGATGAAACTTGGTTTCTGTTCTTCGTCCAGACTGCCAAAAAGGGTTTGAATCATGAGGTATCCGACAATGATTATAGGAGAATCCCGGTCGGAGACACAGAGTCGGAGAGAAGAACGCTTTTAGCTCTTGGCCTTTGGCTTTTAGCTAAGGGCAAATAGCAAAACCCAATCGCGCTTTTCTCCGCGTTCAGGTGCGAGTAGTTTCGACGATGAGCGGATCAACGGGTTGGGGCGGAGGCGGGAGCGCCACCGAAGCTGGCGCGGCCGATTCCAGCGGGATGGTGTGGATCGGTTGTTTCTGAATACGAATTTCTCCCCGCTCAAACACCGCCAGCAGTGCGGCCACGGCCTTGGGGTCAAGGCGCTGTCCCGAGAGATTCTGAATAATGCGCAGGGCTTCCACCGGATCGTGCGCCTGCTGGTACGGCCGATTCGTAGTGAGAGCGTCAAAGGTGTCCGCAACCGCAATTACGCGCGCCAGCAGAGGGATCTCGTCGCCTTTTAGACCGTAAGGATATCCGCGCCCGTTGAGCGCCTCATGATGCAGTTCGATTCCAGGCAACATCTCACGCAACTGCGGCACCGGACGCAGAATGTTCGCGCCCTTGGTGGTGTGCGTCTTCATGATTTCGAATTCTTCCGGAGTCAGAGTGCCGGGCTTTTTCAGGATGCGATCTTCGATGCCAATTTTCCCGACATCATGCAACTGCGCAGAGATTCGCAGGACTTCCAGAAATTCCGGGTCCATCCCCATCTCTTTCGCGATCATCAGCGAGTATTTGGTAACGCGGTCGGAATGGCCGCGCGTGTAGGGATCTTTTTCGTCGACGGCGCCAGCCAGCATCTGGATCGACCCCATGAACAGATTCTTGTTTTCATCCGCGGCGCGCTTCAGGTCCTCGACGAACTGTTCCAGTTCTTCCGACATGGTGTTGAACGTCGTCGCCAGTTCGCCGATCTCGGTGCGCGTTTTCACGTGCACGCGCTGGGAGAAATCACCGCGCGCTATGGCCCGGCTGGACTGCGCCAGCACTTGCAGAGGGCTGGTGATTCGCCGCGCCGAGATAATACTCAGACCCACACTCAGAAATACCGCCAGCCATGCGAGCAAGCGGCCCGTCCGCTGCATCTCGTAGATTCCGCGATAGGCATCTTCGCGCGGCTTCTGTACCACCACCGCCCAATCCAGCGAGGTCACCGGACTGTATGTTCCCAGCATCTCGGTCGCGCTTTTATCATCGCGAATCGTGAATTCGCGGGTCGCCGCCAGCTGGGCCTTCGAGCCTTCCCCCACAAAGCTGCGGACGATGTCGAAATGGGTCATGTCCTGTCCGGTCGCATATTGCGCCGTCGCAGCCGCCACCAGCCTGCCCTGGCTATCCACGACATATGGCATCAATCCGGTCAGACTTACTTGCTGCAGACGGCGGATCAGATAGTCCATATCCACCACCGACCCGACCATCCCCAGAAAGCGTTTGTCATACATGATCGGCGAACTGACCAACATGACAGTTCGCGCAGATCTTCCGCCGCCCACCATCAAGGGCTGCCCGCTGTAGACGCGTCCTTCGCGTGCGGCTTGATAGGCTCGCTCCAGTTCCCGCTGCAGGAAGGCGTCGGGCTCGATGCGTCCGGCGGAAACTCCTTTGGCATCGGCATTCAGCAGCGTGGCATACGCAATGTCGTTCGATGAAGAAACAAAGTTCTCGAGCATGGCGCGCAGCTCTGGTGTCAGAAGTTTGTCAGTGCTAAGGTCGCTCCCGCTCGGGTTGGCCAGCATCATTACCTGAATCGACGACGACAAATTGGCCAGCATCATATGCAGCGCTTCCTGGTGCTGGGAAATGTCGTCTGCGAGCGAACGCGTGACCGTGTTCTGCAACAGCATTTCGTTGGTTTTGAGGCGTTCCCGGTTCATGTCCTCGATCTGCGCCGAGTAGAAGTACATGGGGAGGACGCTGATGGCCAGCAGCACGCCAAGGATGACGTACAGCAGCGGAATGCGCGCGGGAATGGGAAGCTTCAAGGGCAAAAGGCAATCCTGTCGGCCCAAGCGCGGGGGCGAGCTGGTCCGTTCTGTATCCATTCTAAGTGGGTTGGCAGGGATGACCTCAGGTGCTTAAAGTACAGGTCACCGTTACCGAAGTACCGGACTGCCGGTCACTGCGGGTAGTTCTCAGTTCCCAGCTCTCAGTTCTTAGTGAAGAGCGCCGGGACTTGCTGAGAACGGAGAACTGATGTCAGTAGTGATTTTGGCGCCATCGCCGGGCTATAATAAGCCAGTCGGCCCGGGGTGCTGCATGCGGTCCTTCCACGGTTCCTGCGTTCGTTATCGGTTGTTGGCTTTCCTTCTGGTCGTCTCCTCGCTGACGCTCGCGGGGAACACCCCACCCCCCAAGATTTCGAAGGAAACCCGCCAGGAAATTGTCCATGCCTTCAATGAAGAACTGGTATACGTCCGTGCGGCTTTTCCGATGGGGAAAACCGGACTGAAACTCAGAGGCGGAACCGTAACCCCCAGCGGCCCGGAGCTGCAACATTTGATGGCGCTCTGGGGCCCAGCCGCGAAACCGGGCGACCGGGCCCGCATCAGCGACGTCGTCATCAAAGAAGACCACATCCATTTTGAGATCAACGGCGGTCCCATCAAAAAGCAGAAGTGGTACCGGCACATCCAGATTTCAGGTGCAAGCGCATCGGTTCCGATTGCGCCTTCTGATTCGTCCGCCAACGCCCGCGGCTCTTTCGTGGATCTCTGCTTCGACAAGTATGTCCCGGAGATGACCGGACCAGAGCTGAAGCAGTTGCTGCGTCCGGTGTTTGATTTCGATTCGAAGTCGGCGCTCGACGCTTACCTCGAAACCGTTTCCCCTCAGGTGAAAGATGCCATCAAGAATCATCATGTGCTGGTGGGGATGAATCACGACATGGTGATCTATGCCAAGGGACGTCCGCCAAAGAAAGTGCGCGAGCATGCCGATGAAGTTGAGTACGAGGAATGGATCTACGGCGTGCCCCCGCAGGACGTAGATTTTGTGCGCTTTGTGGGCGACGAAGTTGTTCGGGTCGAGACCATGAAGGTAGGTGGCCAGAAAATCGTGCGCATCGAAAAGGAAGTTGACCTGGGCGCACCGACCGTTGCCAACAAGCAGGAAGAACGTCCAGCGAATGCGCCCACCTTGAGGCGTCCTGGAGAAGAGATGCCGGAATCCAATCCTGCAAACTCTTCCCGCCCGCCAGTGATGGGCGCGCCTCAACCGACCGACCCGGGTAAAAACCCAGGCCCGAACTGGGCTGGGATATCGAGGCATTGAATCATTGAAATCCAAACGCTCGCGGGGCTCCGGGTTTTCAATCACTAAATGACGCAATGATTCAATGCCGCAATAGTACGCGCTGCTCGCATCAAGAAAGTCACGTTATTCTTTCTCTCGATTAGCGCCTTCCGGCCTCGACCTTCTACACTAGAAGCGTGAAGATTGCCCTGGGCCAGATCAACCCCACCGTGGGGGACTTCTCTGGCAACGCTGCCAAGATCATCCAGTTTGCGCGGCAAGCGCGGAGCGCTGGCGCTGGCCTGATTCTGTTTCCGGAACTCGCCGTCTCCGGTTATCCGCCGCACGATTTGGTCGAGCGGCCCTCGTTTGTGACGCGCAATCGCGAGACCGTGGAGAGAATCGCCGCTGAAACCCAGGGCATTGCCGTGATCTGCGGGATGGTAACCCCGGCCGAAGCAGACTCCGGCAAAAAAGTGATGAATTCCGCCGCGCTGCTGCGCCAAGGGCGCATCGAATTCATCCAGTCGAAGATGCTGTTGCCTACCTATGACGTGTTCGACGAGCTGCGCAACTTCGCTCCCGCCAAGAGCCAGCAACTGTTCAGCTTTTGCGGCAACCAGATGGCCCTGACCATTTGTGAGGATGCATGGAACGACAAGCGCTTCTGGAATAAGCGGCTGTATCGCATCGATCCGGTCGAAGAACTGGTCCGAGCGGGCGGGAACTTCGTGCTCAACATATCCGCGTCGCCGTTTTGGCTGGGCAAGCGCGAACTGCGCCGGGACATGCTGGCGGCTATCGCGCACAATCAGAAAGTGCCGGTCGCGATGGTGAACCAGGTTGGGGGCAACGACAGCCTGGTCTTCGACGGATCGAGCCTGGTGATTGCGCCCGACGGACAGGTGATCGCGCAAGGCAAATCGTTCGAGGAAGATCTGATCTATTTCGATTCCCAAAGTCTCACCGGAGACATGCACACCCAGACGATCGGCGAGGAAGCCAGTGCCTATGAAGCGCTGGTGCTCGGCACGCGAGACTACGTACACAAATGCGGCTTCGAGCGAGCGATTATCGGACTCAGTGGAGGCATCGATTCCGCGCTTACTGCGTCGATCGCGGTCGATGCGCTCGGCTCTGAGAACATTATCGGCGTGGGGATGCCCGGTCCCTACTCGTCGCGAGGGTCGATTGATGACGCGCAGCAACTGGCCAGGAACTTGAAGATTCGCTTCGAACTGCTTTCGATCGACGAAATCTACGAGGCTGCGCGCCGGACGCTTGTACCTGTGTTTACCGGGATGCCGGAAGACGTCACCGAAGAAAATATTCAGTCCCGGGCCCGCGGAATGCTGCTGATGGCGATGTCAAACAAGTTTGGCGCGCTGGTGCTTTCGACCGGCAACAAAAGCGAATTGGCCGTCGGCTATTGCACCCTTTACGGCGATATGGTCGGGGGACTGGCGGTGATCTCGGATGTGCCGAAGACGCTGGTGTACCGCCTGAGCGCTTACGTGAACTCGCGGCGCAAAGTAATTCCGGAAGCGACGATCGAGAAGCCGCCTTCTGCGGAATTGCGCCCGGATCAGAGGGATTCGGACTCGCTCCCGCCCTATGAAGTGCTCGATGAGATTCTCGAAGACTTCGTGGAGGAGTCGTGGTCGGCCGAACAGATCGCTCGCGCGCACAATTTTGATCCAGACCTGGTGCGGCGGGTGATCCGGATGGTGGAGCGCAGCGAGTACAAGCGGCAACAAGCGGCGCCTGGAATCAAGATTTCCGCCAAGGCGTTTGGCTATGGGCGCAGATTTCCGATCGCGGCAAAGGCGGAGTTCTAGTTCCGCGAGCGCGTGATGATGAGAGATTCGGTGGAGCGACGGGCCTCTCGCCCGTCCAGCGCCATGATGGCCGGGCGGGGACGGCCGGCTCTCTCCACTAGCGAAGCTTCGGAAATGACAACTGCCGCAGTTTTTGTAACAATCGAATTCCACTGGAATTCCAAAATATGACAAGCATGCATCGCACACTGCTCGCTGCTCTTCTGTTGTCCGGCATCGGAATCGCTCAACCTGTGCCCACTCTCCAGACTAGACCAGCGGCCAAACCAGTGACCGCTTCGTCCGCCAATGCAGGCACGACGGTTCTTCCCACTGAAGACACCGTCAACTCATTCCTGTTCCAGATGTTTGGTTACGATCCCGCGATCACGTGGAAGGTGATTGAGATTCGTCCCTCCGATGTGCCAGGACTGGCCGCGGTTTCGATTGTTATCACCAACGCGCAAGGATCGAACCCGAATCGGTTGCTGATTAGCGCCGACGGCAAGAGTGCCATTACAGGCGACATCCTGCCGTTCGGTGCGAAGCCATTTGAGGATGCCCGCGCCAAGCTGGAAAAAGGCGTGAACGGCCCCGCGAAGGGACCGGCGAAGGCGGTCGTGACGATCGTCGAGTTCAGCGATATGCAGTGCCCGCATTGTCAGAAGGCCGCGGCCGGAATCGAGCAGCTACTTGCGCAGGAGCCGGAGGCGCACTTCGTTTTTCAGAATTTTCCATTGCCCTCGCATAACTGGGCGGAGAAAGCGGCTGGCTATGTCGATTGTGTGGGGCGCGCTTCGGCAGGGGGTGCTTCGAACGATGCAGTCTGGAAATTTATCCAGAAGACGTTTGACGAGCAGGCCAATATTACTGAGGCCAACATCGATGAAAAGCTGAAAACCATCGCGACCGCATCGGGCGCGATTGGCGACGAGGTCGCCGCCTGCGCAGTCAAACCGGACACGAAAGCCAGAATCGAGGCCTCCCTTGCGCTCGGAAAATCGGTGGGCGTGAATGGCACGCCGACTCTGTTCATCAATGGACGGAATGTACCCGGCGGAGCGCCCATCGAGCTGATGAAGAAGATTGTGGACTTCCAGGCGAGCCAGGAAAAAGGCGGCAAGTAACTACTGTAGAGACGGGAAGTTGGCGACCTCTAGTTACTTGCTCAGCCAGATTTCCGGGGCTTCGGTGCGCTCTGACCCACGGACTACGTATGGCGTGATCAGAATCAGTAGTTCGTCGTCCTCTTCTTGTTTGGACTGCTGAGATGTGAGGGCGCCGAGGCCCGGGATTTTGGAAAACGCAGGCAGACCACTCAGGCTCCTTTGATCAGACGCGGTAATCATTCCCGCTACGACCGCCGGTTCACCTTCCTTGAGCAGGATTCCTCCCTTGTACTCACGATTGAGAATTACCGGAATGCCATTTGCGCTTGTGCTTCCCAGGGTGCGGAATTGTACTTCCAGCTCGAGCGCTACGTCTGAATTATTGTGAACCAGCGGCTTCGCCTTGAGCGTAAGTCCGATGTCCTCATAGTTGACCGACGGAAACGCCGAAGTGAAGGACTGATTCCCGATGGCCTTCGAGATGGCCGGATTGTTAAAAACCGGCGCGAAGCTGGCGTTCAGGATGGGATAGCGCGATCCCAGTTTAAAAGTGGCTTCCTTCTCCTGGGAAGCGCGCAGGTGGACGTGATCGAGCGACTGGACGGAACTCTCATTCATGGAGAGCACGGCGGCCAACCGATCGAGGCTAAGTCCCATCAGCGTGAGCCCGCCGCCGAAGGTCGCGAGCGGCTGGCTAAAGATCGAATTCTGCTGTCCTTGCAATTGTGCGAGAAGGGCGGCGATGCTCTGATTGCCAGCTTGGTTGATGCCGCCGGAGGCTATGAGTTGGTTGATGATGTCCTGGATATTTTGTCCTCCGACAGCCGTAAGCGCGGCCGCCGGAATGTTGAAAAGATTGAAATTGTTCGGGACGTGCAGCCCGATGTTCCGCATGTAGGTGTGGCTCACCTGGAAGACTTTCAGATCGAGCATCACTTCCGGCCGGGGACTATTCAGTTGTCCGAGAAACTGGGTTGCGGCTTCCAGCGCTGCCTTCGGTCCGCGCAGCGTAATCGTGCTCGATGCGGCATTGAGACTCACGAACTTGAACTCAAATAGCGTCCGCAGCGAGTTCATCAACTCGTTCAACTCCTGGGCGGGACTGCCTCCCGGGATATAAAACGAGCGCATGCCCATCCGGTCGTAGACGCGGTGGTTGTCCGGTGTGTCAGCGCAAGCAAAAAGAACTCTGTCGTCCACTGCCACGCTGAAGCTCTTTGTGACCGTGGAGGCCGCCTGCATGGCGGTCGCGAAATCGGCATTCTCCAGGTCGAAGCGCACACGGCGGCTGGGGAAGTTTTCGTCGAAGACGACCGTCAGCCCGTAGCTCGTGGCGACCGCCGTGAGCAGACCACGAGAATCGCCGCGATAGTGGATGTCATGATGCCCGTCGATCGGTTTGGCGGTGAGTCCATCGGCGCTGGCGACTACTTGGGGCGGGCCTGCGCTGTGCACGGGCGCGGGCCCCAGGGCGTCGAGTATGCGCTGCTGCGCGAACTCGTTCTGCGGATCGAGGTTCAGCGCCGTTCGGAACTCCGCCAGCGCTTCCACTTGCCGGCCATCGAGGAGATCGCTGTTTCCGCGTTCCAGGTGCATCCCGGCAAGATGTTGTCGCGTCATTTCCCGGGCGGTCAGGTATTCCACGTTTTGCGGGACCAGGCGCGACGCTTCCTCAAATTCGTAGAAAGCTTCGTCGAGACTCTGAAGTTTGTCGTTTCGCGATTTCTCGAGTTTGAGGCCACGCGCAAAGGCTTGTCGGGCGGCTTTCAGGTCTTTAGCGATTCCGCGGCAGGCAGGCGCGCCGGCGGAATTAGAGCACAGCGATGGCGCGGCGGCTGGGGGAGTGTCCGAGGCCAAACACACTCCGGCAAGCAACAACGCAACTCCTGCTGGCAGCCATCGCATATTAGCTACTATAGAATGCCCGGCTGCTGGTGTCTTGCAATAGAAATACTCGGAAGGGAACTACGGTCGTAACGGGAGGGCTTCACCCCCGGCGCTGCTGAGACGCGGCAAGCCGCGTCTCTACAAGAGACAACTCAGCGCAGCAGGAGCCGTTCCATCCGTGTCGCGCGGCCAGTCTGGTCGTCGCATTCGACCAGGACGGCACACAGGCGGACGTCGCCGTTGGCCGCTTCGAAGCGGGACGGCATCCCACTGAGAAACTTCTCGATCACTAATTCTTTTTTCACCCCAATGACGCTATCGTATGGCCCCGTCATGCCGACGTCTGTAATGTAAGCAGTGCCCTTCGGTAGGACGGTCTCATCCGCGGTGGGAATATGCGTGTGCGTGCCTACGACGGCGGTAACGCGCCCATCGAGGTACCATCCGAAGGCAACTTTTTCGGAGCTGGCTTCGGCATGGAAATCGACGAACACGATCTTTGATTTTGAGTTGGATTTGATCTGTTCGAGAAGCCGATCGGCGTAGCGAAAGGGATCGTCGCTCGACCCCATGAACACGCGTCCCTGAAGATTCACGACGGCATAACCGACATTGTTTTTTTGGCCCTCGTACACTCCCCAACCGGGCAGGTTCTGCGGGAAATTTGCCGGCCGCAGCAGCCGGCGCGCCGGACTGTGCGGATTGCCGTCCGCCATCTGGAAGTATTCGATGATCTCGCGCTTGTCCCAGACGTGATTTCCGGTGGTCATGACGTCGATGCCCAGATCGAAAAGCTCGTCCGCCAGCGGAGGCGTGATTCCGAAGCCAGCCGCAGCGTTTTCGCAATTGGCAATGACCAGATCCGGTGCGTATCGTTTGCGCAGTTCGGGCAGGCGATCTTTTACGATCGTGCGCCCGGGGCGCCCAAAAATGTCGCCGATAAAAAGAATTTTCAAGAATCAGGTCTCAGGTCTTAGGTGTCAGGTCTCAGGAACAACGCTGTTCACGCCCAGCCCACGAAGATTCGATGTTATCACGCTGAAAACCGGGTACTGGCAACTGGCTACTGGGTACTCATTTCAGCGGTCTTCAGAAAGTCGTAATTCCCGGAGGGATTCAGCGCGATGTTGTGCACTCGCTTCGTATGCACGATCACGTTGTCAAGAAACCAGAGGTTGATGTAGGGAAGGTCGGTGGCCAGGATCATTTGGATGTTGGCATAAACAGCCTTGCGCCGGCGGGGATCGGTCTCCGAACGCCCTTCTTTGATAAGCGCGTCGATGCGCGGATTCACATAGAAGCTGCGGTTGGCGCCATGGGGCGGAAATTTGTCGGAGTGGAACACGTACTCGAAGATGTCTGGGTCTTCGTTGCCGCCGATCCAACGCAGCGAATACATCTGATATGCGCCGCTGACGACGTCTGCCATGAACGTCGCAGACTCAAACGCGCGGATGTCGAGCACGATCCCCACGCCTCGCAACTGCTGCTGGAGCACGGCCACCATCAGGCGCGTCGTCTCCTCCGTCGATGTTTTCATTACGAGGTGAAAGCGCACGCCGTTTATGGGAGGGTATCCAGCGGCATCGAGTATCCGGCCCGCTCTTTCGGGATCGAATTCATATTTCGGTACGTTGCCCTCATACGCCCAACTCTGTGGCGGGAGGATGCTGTCGGCGGGCCGAGCGAAATCCCGCCACAGATACTGGATCATGGGCCGGCGATCAATGGCGAAGGCGAGCGCTTGCCGGACGTGTACGTCACGCAAGATCGGATCGCGCAGGTTGAATGCCAGGTAGCTGAACACCGTTCCCGGGGCCCGCTCCACTTGAAGGTTCGGCTCCTTCTCGAGCGCGAGCACCATGTCGGAAGTCAGCGCGTTGCTGGCGATGTCGGCGCTGCCTTTGCGAAGTTCGAGAGCGCGCGTGGTGGTATCGGGCACGACCACGAAGCGTACGCGGGGCACATGCGGCTTATCGCCCCAGTAGTCCTCATTGCGTTCGATGATGACTTCCTTGTCCTGCTCAGCGCTGACGAAGCGAAAGGGACCAGAGCCAACCGGATGGTTCGTCATTTCGGTCAGCGTGCCGTATGGAACAATGCCCATCGCGCCATCGGATAGGTTCCACAGCAAAGTCGAGTACGGCTCCTTCATGCGAAATGCGATCGTGTAGTCGTCGGGAGCTTCGACGTGATCGACGTAACGGTAGGCGGCGGCCCGGGTGGTGCGGATCTTGCCCTGGAGCATGGAGTCGAACGTCCACTTCACGTCGCGAGATGTGAGTGCGCGGCCATCGTGAAACTTCACCCCGTGCCGGATGTGGAATATGTAGGTCAGGGGATCGGCAACCTCCCAGCGCTCGGCCAGCGCGGGCGTCACGTTGAGATGCTCATCGCGATCGAGGAGGTCATCGAACATCAGCGCGTCGATGCGCTCGGACCATGCGTCGATCCCAACTCGGGGATCAAGATTGGTGGGGCTGCTCTCAATAATCATGACCAGCGTGTTGGGATCGGGAGCTTGTGAGCAGGAGAGGAGAGGCAGCACGCAGGCGCCGAGGAATAACAAGAGAACTCTGGTGCGGAAAAGAATTGTCACCCTAAAGAGAGTTGTCGTCCTGAGCGAAGCGAAGGCCGTGCTTTTTGCGTGCACCTGCGCCGCCTCATGCATATGAAATCTTTCCGAGTATCGCCGCCCGCTTCGCTCCCGTAGCCGACGGTACATTGCTCGGCCGCCGATGCCATGTTTCATGCGCGAGCAGGGCAAAAGCCACTGCCTCCTTCGCTTCCGCCGGAAGGCCGAATTCATCCGAGAAATGGACGCTGATTCCCATGGGCGTGATCTCATCGCGCAACATGCCCATCAGCGTCGGATTTTTCGAGCCTCCGCCCGACACTATCATTTGGTGATTTGCGCGATTTCGGCGTCCGGCAAACTTCGGCAACACGAAGCGCCGGACTGAGTCCGCAATCGATCGCGCCGTCAACGCCGTCGCCGTCGCTACCATGTCGGGCTTGCTGGCACCGCGGCAGATCTGAAGAAATCGGCCCGCGTATTCCCGGCCAAATTCCTCGCGGCCCGCCGTCCGCGGAGGCTTCTGCCGGAAGAAGGGAGCGCGCACCAATTTTGCAACCACAGCATCCAGTACGCGTCCCGAAGCCGCGACTTTGCCGTCGCGGTCGCAGCGTTTGCCGAAAAGCTCTTCCATCGCGGCGTCAATCACCATGTTGCCGGGACCGGCATCGAAAGCGAGCACTTCGTGTAGCGACGCGCCCGCGGGAATCGCCGTCAGATTCGCAATTCCGCCAATATTTTGCGCGATCCGCGCTAAATGCTGGTCGTGATATAGAAAATAATCAAGAAAGGGGACCAGCGGAGCGCCCTTTCCGCCAGCCGCCATATCCGCCGTGCGAAAATCAGAGACCACCGGTACACTCAGCCGCGCCGCAATCACCGCGCCTTCACCCGTTTGCCAGGTCACCGCCAATTTTCGCCTGAGAAATCGCTGCGCCATTCCCTGGTGATAGAGCGTCTGTCCGTGGCAGCCCACCAGGTCAAGTTTCACGCGATGCTTGCGCGCTGTCTTCGCGACCGCCTCCGCGTACAGTTCGCCAAGAAGAAAATTCAGCCGCGCCAGATCGGCGACGCGGGCCAATTCCGCATTCATCATTTCCAGAATTGCGCGTCGCACCGGGGCAGGGAAGGGATACTCCTCGTGGGCTAGAAGTGTGTGGCGCGGGCGCCCCCGCACGCGTGCCGACAGCTGCACCAATGCCACATTGATACCGTCTGCCGAAGTGCCGCTCATCACGCCAGCAACGATCATGGGCGTTCCTTCTTATTGTTTGTGCGAGCAAACGTAGCCAGCCGAATCTCTTCCCCTAACTCCCAGAGCTGACGCATCAGCTTCTCAACCCGCGCGGAAGTCGGAGCGGGAGTGCGGCCCCTCGCCGCCGATTTGCGGTGAAACGCTTTCTTTTTGAACGCCAGTACACGTCCTACCGATTCCCCGGCTCGGCGAGCAAATCTGCCGTCGCGCTCCGCTTCCCCGATCAAGGCTTCGTGGGCGCGCAGAATGAAATCCTCCTGATGGCAAATCAAGCCAAGATCGCCCCCCGCGCGGATGTGCCCGATCGTCACTTGTTCGATCGCGGCCTGTTCGATCGAAGCGGCCGACAGCACGCCACCCATCTCCAGGTCGTCGGAGCAGACGAGGCCCCGGTAGCCAATCTTCTTGCGCAGAATGTCGGTGATCCATTTCTTCGAGAGCGATGCCGGCGTGCGCTTTTTTGTGACGGCTGGAAACGCGGCGTGCGACACCATGACCATCGGCAATTCACGCCGCAGTGTGCGGTAGGGAACCAGATCCTCTCCCCACAATTTGCGCAGCGGCTTATCCACGCTGGGCAGTTCATGATGCGTGTCGAGAGTGGCCTCGCCCAGTCCGGGGAAGTGTTTGCCGCAGCCGAGCACGCCGGCATCACCCAGTCCGCGCAGAAACTCGCGCGCATAGGCAACCACCCGCATCGGATCGTCCGAAACCGCCCGCGAACTCATCACCGAACGCGAAGCCTCGAAGGCCAAGTCGAGCACCGGGCCGAAATCCACGTTGAAGCCAAGCGCGCAGCAGTTTTCGCCGATCACGCGCCCATGCTTGCGGAACAGAGCCCGGCTGCCCGTGGCAAAAACCTCTGCCGGAGAAGGCGCTGCACCAAGCACGTTACGGAAACGGTCCACCGTGCCGCCTTCAAGGTCCACGCAAGTAAACAGCCGCGTGGCCACGAGCTTCTGGCATTCCCGCAGAAGAGTGTGCGTCTGCTCAGCTCCGGTGATATTGCGGGCAAACAGAATCACGCCTGCTGGCTGAATCTTCCGGAGCAGGGAAGCGAGGCGTGGGGACATCTCGGTCCCGTCGAAGCCGATGATGAGAAGTTGGCCGATTTGCGAACGAGCACTGCGGGTTTTCGGCATCACTAGTCGATCTGCCTCTTCAACTCCGCCAGCAAGTTTAGCGCCTCCAGCGGCGTCAGCCGGTCCAAATCTACTTCGCGAAGCTTCTCAAGCACTGGCTGTGACAGCGGAGTGAAGATCGTCAACTGTGTCGGACGTTCCGGCTCTGTGGACGAGCCCGGCGTCAGATGTTCCGAGAGGCGCCGCTCGGATGATTCATGCTCGGCCAGCACCTCGCGCGCGCGGACCACGACTTCGTTCGGCAATCCCGCCAGCTTCGCGACTTCGATTCCGTAGCTGCGGTCGGCCGCGCCCGGTTCGACCCGGCGCAGAAAAACTACGCTCCCACCCGTCTCTTTGACGGACACGTGATAGTTTTTCACGCCACTCAGCTGCTCGGTCAATTCAGTTAGCTCGAAATAGTGAGTGGCAAACAGAGTCTTGGCCCGCACCCGCGCATGCAGATACTCGATCGCGGCCCATGCGATCGCCAATCCGTCATAGGTGGAAGTGCCACGCCCGACTTCGTCCAGCAGAATCAACGACCGAGCCGTCGCCGTGTGCAGAATCGCCGCCGTCTCCGTCATCTCGACCATAAACGTCGAGCGCCCGCGGGCCAGATTGTCGCTCGCACCAATGCGCGTGAACACGCGGTCCACAATCATCTCGACCATAAACGTCGAGCGCCCGCGGGCCAGATTGTCGCTCGCACCAATGCGCGTGAACACGCGGTCCACAATGCCCAATCGCACGGCACGCGCGGGGACAAACGAGCCCATCTGCGCCATGATCACGATCAGGGCCGCCTGCCGCAGATAAGTGCTCTTGCCACCCATGTTCGGGCCGGTCAGCACCACGATGTTGTGGGTTGAGGAATCCAGAAACAACTCGTTCGGAACGAAGCGCTCGCTTCCTGCGGCCAGTTCCTGCAGCTCGATTACGGGATGACGGCCTTCGACAATTTCCAGATCGCCCACGTCCTCGGCCTGTTCAGCTTCGTCGAAGTGCGGGCGGCAATAATTTCGAAGAGAGGCGATATGTGCCAGGCAGCCGAGCACATCCACCTCGGCCAGTGCCAGCGCGGTTTGACGAATGCGCTTGGCCTCGGCGGCAATGGCAGAACGCAATTCGGCAAACAGACGGCGCTCGATTTCGACGATCTTCTCCTGGGCGTCGAGAATCTTCGATTCATATTCCTTCAGCTCCGGAGTCGTGAAACGCTCGGCATTCACCAGCGTCTGCTTGCGCTCGTAGTCGGCGGGGGAGAGGTGCAGGTTCGCCTTCGAAATCTCAATGTAGTAGCCAAAAATTGAATTGAACTTCACCTTGAGCGATCCAATCCCAGTCCGTTCGCGTTCACGAGTTTCCACTTGTGCCAGGTACTGCTTCGAATTGCGGCTCAGGTCGCGCAATTCGTCGAGGTCTTGGTCGACGCCCGCAGCGATCACCCCGCCATCGCTCAGCGTGAGCGGCGGCTCTGGAACCAGCCTGCGATCGATCTTCTCCCGCAGATCGCCCAATTCGTCGATCGCCGCATGCAGCGCGCCCAGCCGCAGCGCAGAAAGTCCGGCCAACACTGTTCGCACCTTGGGAATTCGTGCGAGCGATGCCGCTAGCGCCAGCACGTCCCGCGGATTGGCGGTCTCCAGCGTGACCCGGCTCAGCAGACGTTCCAGGTCCAGGATTCCATCGAGCGCCCGCCGCAATTCTTCGCGGCGCACCGTGTCCTTGACCTGCACCGCAACCGAATCCAGCCGGCCATTGATCTCGGAAGGATCCAAAGACGGGCGCAGCATCCATGTACGGAGCAGGCGCTTGCCCATCGGCGTCACGGTCGCATCCATGCAGCGGAACAGAGTTACGCCCGCATCCGTTCCCGCGAATAGCGGCTCGATCAACTCCAGGTTGCGCACCGTCACCGCATCGAGCACCAGGCAATTCTGGCGTTCGTAGAAGCCGATGCGGTCGACATGGTCGAGCGTGCCGCGCTGGGTTGACCGGATGTAATACAGGATCGCCCCGGCTGCCGAAGCCGCCGCCGGTTTGCCTGCCAAGCCGAAGCCCTCGAGCGAAAGCACGCCGAAGTGATTCTCCAGGAGCGGAATGGCGTGGTCGGGCGCAAAAATCCAGTCGTCCAAAGGAGTCTCCGCCCAGCCAGAGCCAGAAACGAGAGCCAAGGGGGCGATCGTGCTCCGCTGGACGGGCGAGACGCCCGTCCCCCCCCGGACACGTTCCAGCAGCGGCGCGGAAGAGCCGTACAGCATTTCTTTTGGCCGCAATTGTTCAAGTTCTTCTTGAATCCGACGTCCGGCCGATTCGCCGGCGAACTCTGTCGCTCGAAACTCGCCGGTCGAAAGATCGAGCGCCGCAAAACCCACACGATCTCCGAGTGTCGCCACTGCCGCCAGAAAGTTGTTCTCCTCCGCGTTCAGCAACGAATCTGCCGCCGTGCCCGGCGTTACCACGCGCGTCACCTCACGCCGCACCAGCTTCGTGGCCAAGCGCGCGTCCTCGACCTGCTCGCAGACCGCGACCTTGAATCCGCGCCGGATCAGCTTGGAGATGTAGCCCTCGGCGGCGTGGTAAGGCACGCCACACATGGGGATGACCACTCCCTTTTCTTTGTTGCGCGAGGTCAGCGTGATCTGTAACTCGCGCGCGGCGAGCACGGCATCGTCGAAGAAAAGCTCATAGAAATCTCCCAGCCGGAAGAACAGCAGAGCGTTGGGATGCTCTTTCTTGATCGCGGCATATTGCCGCATCAGCGGCGTCGAGGGTTCAGACATAGGGCAATCTGTAATTGCTATTTTGTAATTTGTAATCTCCTAATTGCAATTCTATGCCGGAACGGCTCCTAAGCGCCGGCAAGTGAATCGGAGAAAGATTTCAAACTAAAAATCACCAATTGCAAATTACAAATTATTTTGTTCTTCTTACTGCCATGGAACTGCGCAAAGATCCCATCACCCGTTCCTGGGTGATCACTGGCGACGATGTCGGCGAGCCCACGCCACGCCCCCAAGCCTGCCATTTTTGTGGCGCTTCCGCCGACCTAACTAATGTCATCGCCACCCTGCCCGGCGTGGATGGCAGCGCGTGGTCGGCGCGCTCGGTCGTCCATCCGCAGGCCCTGTACCACATCGAAGGCGAGGCGGCCCGCCGCGGCGACGGACTCTACGACCGCATGGGATCGGTGGGCGCTCACGAAGTTCTGCTGGAAAATCCCCGCCACGATGGCCATATCTGGAATGCCAGTGACATCGAGGTCGAGCAGTTCCTGCGTCTGGCCGCGCAGAGGATTCAGGATTTGAAGCGCGATAGCCGATTCAAGTACGTCAGCATTTTCAAGAATCACGGCGAGGCAGCCGGGCAGGAATTCGACCACCCCACTTCCCAGCTGACGGCAACCATTTTTGTGCCGCGCCGTGTGCTCTACGAACTCCGCGCCGGACGCGAGTACTTCGAGACCAAGGAGCGCTGCGTCTTCTGCGACATTCTGGCGCAAGAGGAGCGTCAGAACCTGCGCATCGTCGAATCTCGAGGCGACTACGTGGCCTTCTGCCCTTATGCTCCGCGTGTCCCGTACGAGACCTGGATCATGCCTCGCAGCCATGAATCATCCTTTGAGCGCACCGGTTCGTCGCGCGTTGGCACCCTGACCGATCTCGCCGCGCTCCTGCGGCGGACCCTGCAACGCATCCGCACGGTCACCGAAGCCTTCCACCTCGTGCTCCACACTTCGCCCAACAGCCAACATCCTTCGGCAACTCTCGGATATTGGAAAACACTCGATGACGATTACCACTGGCACATCGAGATTCTTCCGATTCTTGAGGCCAAGGCAAGGTCGTACACTTTCAAAGAGATTTATTATTCTCCTGTCACCTCGGAGACCGCAGTCCAACGTCTGCGGGAGGCAAAGATCTAATTCATGTCAGGAAAAATGATGTCGCAAAAAAGAATTGCCGCCCTGCTGACTTGGGCTTGTCTTTTGCTTGGCCGGGGGTCGGGCCGCGTCCGCTCAAACCTCGCCGCCGCCTCCCACCGAGAAGCAGACCGTCCTCTGGATGAAGCTTGAAAAATCCATTCTTGACATTGACCGGGGACTCGACGGCGTTATGGGCGTTGCGATTGTTGATCTCACCGACGGACACAAATATCTGCTTCATGCCAACGACGTTTATCCGCAGGCCAGCTCCATCAAGATCTGCGTGCTTGCTGAACTCTACCGGCAAGCCCAGCAAGGCAAGCTGAAGCTCACGGACCTCTACACCGTCAATGCCGCCGACCTGGTCCAGGACAGCGACATCATGGGCGGCCTCACGCCGGGCGTCACCCAGATCACGCTGCGCGACCTCGCGACCATGATGGTCGCGGTCAGCGACAACTCCGCCACTAACGTCCTGATCGACCGCGTCGGCATGGACAACGTGAATGCTTTCCTGAAGGCGCAGGGGCTGCGCGACACCCGCCTCCGCCGTAAGATGATGGATCTCAAGGCGGCCGCTGAAGGCCGCGAAAATGTCTCCACGCCCAACGAGATGCTGAACCTGCTCCAGGCGCTCTACCGCGACGAGATCCTGAACCAAGAGATGACGGCCGATTTCTTCAAAGTCCTCTCCACGCACAAAGATAGTTGGATCCCGCGCAATCTTCCCGACGATCTGAGGATTGCCGACAAGCCCGGCGCACTCGAAGGCGTGCGCAACGATTCAGGCGTGATCTTCGTCGACAAGCGTCCGTATGTTCTGTGTGTCATGACGACCTATCTGCATCGGGAGCGGGACGGAGAAGAAGCCATCAGCAACATCTCGCTCGCCGCCTGGCGCATGTTTGATCGCCTAGCGCGCGCGAGTGAGTATGGGAGGGTGATTTCGCCGGGGAATAGCAGTAGATAGTCGTCGGTCGTTGGTCGCTAGTCGTTCTGGATTCCTATGTTCGTCAATGTCCGTGCACTACTTTCAGTGTGTGTTGCGCTCATGATGGAATCCCCAGCGTTCCGTCCTCCTCCGCTCCGCGAACGACCAACGACTGACGACCAGCGACTGCCCTTTCGCCAACGACTAACGACTAACGACTAACGATCGCCCCATGACCATCCGTCGCCTCAAAACCTACACCGGATCCCAAGGCTACGTTTACCAGTACTACTTCGTCGGGAAACGTCCCGCCCGGACATCCGATGCCAAGGATTCTGACGCGCACGAGTACATTTTCGACGTCACCTCCGACCGCAAGCTGACTTATGCCGTCAGCATTTTTCTGCCGCACCAGGTCGTCGCCGCCTGGGCCGAATCCCACGGACGCCCCCTCGGGGATTCCGAGCAGTACGCCGCTGTCAAGATGCGCCTGTTCCGCGCTTTCGACGAACTGGAAGAAATGCAGGCGCACGGCCGTCGCTTGGAGGTGGATTTTCCGTCACTGGAAGAATCGCTCGCGTCGTTGGGCGTGGAGTAGATTCGCGCGCTCCGCCCTGGCCCGGTGCGATAGATGAGTGCCCCCGGCAGACGGGCGAGCGCCGCCATCGCTGACGACGCTTCCAGTCCCTGCCGAATTGGGTTCCTTACTTGGTTATGTGTGCTATCCAATTGCCGAAATTGAACTGGGCGTCAAAATACTCGCCGGCAATGGTGGATCCGTCGGCAGAGATGCTGACAGCGGTATACAGGGTCATGCCAGCTGGAATCTTGGCACCCATCTGCCGCAGCGCCTTTGCGAGTTTGATGGTGCCGCTGGCAGGCGTCCAAACAAAGGCTTCGATTCCGTGACCAAACGGATCGCCGCTCCACCCGACCACGACTCCATTATCAGAGATGCCGTTCGGGAAGCTTTGCTCTGTCGGCGAGTGCCGGATTGTGCCCAACGAGAGCAACCCTCGGTGGTCGGAGTAAAGGAACGCGATACCGTTCCCGCTAACGTCGTAGCGCTGTCCAACGATGTTTCTACCGTTGCTGGATACAGCCGTGGCCTCGCCGAGGGTGTTGGAACCGAGAAATAAATCATGCTTTCCATTGACCCAACGCACCGGACGACGGGGGCCCGTGGGATCTTCCCAGAAACCGACAACGGTTTTGGCGTTCGCCGAGATAGCCGTAGCCCGGCTGCTATGGTTGCCCGGCGGATGCCCGAGAGAGATGTTGCCGGTCGTCGCGGTCCATGCAAAGGCTTCCGCATCCTTGCAATTCCAGGCAAGTCCCACGGCCACAGTACCGTTGGCGTTCAATCCGTAGCCGGTGCCCCAGCTGTTGCCGATGCGGGTGCAGCCATTCGCGGGATGGCCCAGGTCAACCTGCCCGTTTTTGTTCCAGATGGCCGGACGGCTGAAACCGTCCGTCCCGATGTAACCACTGATGATGGCGGAACCGTCACGCGAGATTCCGATCGAGGATGAATAGGAATCGCCCGGACCCAGATCCTGGAAACCGGACGTCGCCGTCCAGCGGTAGATTTCTCCTCCGTAGTTTGCGGCCATGACCACGCCATCGCCGGAGAGGGCGAAATCCGTCCACGTCCCGGTCAGGGGATCGGCAATGATCTGGAAGGTTGCGGTCGACGCCTTCGCCGGGAGGCAAAGCGCGAAAAACAGGCATATTAGTCCTGCGCTAATCAAATATTTGGTCATTTGTTTTGGGTCCTTTTGGCGTTGAACGCGGCTGACGATCTTTGTGGCAATTAAGTATACACAGTAAACGAAATTAAAGAAGGGCTTTTGCTTATTGTGAGACTTGAGTTGCTTCCACTTCGTCGAAGGCGCGGAAAAGACGGCCGTAAGGGGTTAGAGTGCCCTCAAAAACCCGCTGCGCGACTACTGACTTCAACCTACCCAGTGCTACATCATGACAGCCTACGCGTTACAGCATTTCGCCTATATGTGTGCCGATGCTGTTGCCCTATAACCATCGTGTAGCTGGCAAGTTGATCGGAGGCAAAGACGATGTTCGGACCATTCATGGTGATTGCATTCCTGTTGCTGCTGATGTGGGTCTGCGGCTTCTTGCTCTTCCATGTCGCGAGCGGCCTGATTCACCTCCTGCTGTTATTCGCCGTCATTTCCTTCGTGGTGCACCTCCTTACGGGAACGAAGACGGCATAGTTTGTAGTTCCCAGCTCGCGAACGTCCGCTCACTGGCGGAAGACCTGCGAGTGAAGGAACAGTTATCCCCCGGACCCCGCACGCGAATGGGGCACCCTGACGTCGGTGGAACTAACCGGTTTCTCATCTATCGGGGTGCTCCCGGTTTTTCCTGCCATTGGTCGTTCGCCGGAATCGATTCGTAAACAATCCCACCGCAAATTAAAAAGGGGTGCTATGCTCCCCTGTGCTTTGACAGCGCTGCTATAGGATCGCAGTGCCGATGGAGGGATTCTGTCGACTGTTGCTCCCGCACCCGTGACTCGTAAAAATTCATTCCAGGCCAAGCATGCCATGTGGATTGTGTTCGGTCTGATGACGGTGTTTGTCGTGGTCACTCGCGACCGGACACTCCTGGACCACAAGTCGTTCCTGCGCCAGCGCTATGCGGCGATCCCATGGCTGATGTTTGCGCACGGCATTCCTGGAGCTCTCGCGCTTCTCCTCGGCGCGTTCCAGTTTTCGAACCGTCTGCGTCAGCGACATCTGCAACTCCATCGCGTGCTGGGACGGATCTACGTCGGTTGCGTCGCCATCTCCGCCCCGGTTGCGATTGCTGTTTCCATCTCCCTGCCGATTATGACCCTGACTATGGCGTCGGTGATCCAGGCCTTGGGCTGGCTTGTGACCACTGCCACCGGCCTCTACTGCGTTCGCACCGGCAGGATCCAGCAGCACCGCGAGTGGATGATGCGCAGCTATCCGTTCGCTATGGTGTTCATTGTCGTACGCGCCATAAACTCCATCCCCGCGATTGCACGGAGGGGAGAGCCCGGCATTGCCAGCGTGGTTTGGAGCGTCATTGCGACCGCGTGTTTCCTGCCGTCGTTCGTGATTGCGTGGCAGGCGTTGGCTGCGAGCCGGCGCACAGCAAGGGTTCCGACTGCGGCATGACGCCCACCGACGGACGGCCCTGAAGCTTTGCGTGTTTCCGTGACAAGGACTTGCGACGGCGTACGTTTCCTCCTCGCCTCCCCCGCCCGGCAAACTATAATCACCCAGGCGGGCTGTGAAGGTTCAAACTACCCCGCAGAAACATCAAAGAATGATGACCCTGGTCTGGCTGCGCGTCGCGCTCGTGTGTTATGCCGCGGGATTGCTCTACGCGCTGGTCGCGCTCACTCGCACCTCGGAGATCCTCAGCAAAGTCGCGCTCCATGCTTCCTACCTCGGCATGGTGTTTCATCTCGTCTCGCTTACTGAAGCGATTGTGCAATCTGGGCAGCTCGCGTCGGCCTCGGTTCACAACGCGGAATCGCTACTGGCTTTCCTGATCATGGTCGTCTTCATGCTTGCCTATCTGATTTATAAGACGACTTCCCCGGGCATCGTCATTTTTCCCCTGGTTTTTCTGCTGACGTTCGTCGCTGCCACCGGTCAGCAACCGCTCGTCTTCGCTTCAGATGTCGTGAAGAAGGGCTGGCTCGCAGTTCACATCCTGATGATCTTTACCGGATATGCGGCGCTGTTCCTCAGCTTCGGCGCGAGCATCCTGTACCTGTTGCAAGAGCGCGCTCTGAAGTCCAAGAGTGCGAGTGGAATGTTCTCGCGACTGCCCGCTCTCCAGGTCATTGACGATATCGGCTACCGTTCTCTCATGCTCGGATTTCCCTTCATGACTCTGGGCCTGATCGCGGGCTCCGTAGTTGCCGAAGCCACCTACGGCCGCATTGATTTTCTCGATCCCAAGATTCTGCTTTCCGTCCTGATGTGGGCCGTCTATCTGCTGATGGTGTTTACGCGCATAAATGCGGGATGGCGCGGACGCCGCGCCGCCCTGCTCGCCAGTGCGGCCTTCGCTACGGCGATCGTGGCCTGGAGCGCCAACTACTTCAGCGCTATGCACAGGTTTATCGCGTCATGAAATTCCAGCTCATCGGCGTCAATCACAAGACTGCACCGGTCGAAGTGCGCGAGCGCCTGGCCATTCCCGAATCGCGCCTGCCCGAAGCCTGCAAGCGACTGGCCGAGCATCCCGCCGTTTCCGAGGGCATGATCGTCTCCACCTGCAACCGCGTCGAATTTATCGCTACGATGAAGAACGGCTCCGGCGACCTGCGCGAATTCCTGCGCGAGTATTTCGCGACCGATCTCGGCGAGTTTGAAAGTCATCTCTACGAATTTCGCGAAGATGAAGCTGTCCGCCACATTTTTCGCGTCGCCGCCAGCCTCGACTCCATGGTCGTCGGCGAGCCCCAGATTCTGGGACAAGTAAAGGAAGCCTATGCCACGGCCCGCGCCGTAGGAGCGGTGCGTGCGCAACTGGATCAGTTGCTCACTCGGGCGTTCGCCGTGGCCAAGCGCGTACGTACCGAAACCGCCGTCGGATCATCATCGGTTTCCATTGCTTCGGTGGCTGTCGAACTGGCAAAGAAAATCTTCGGAAGCCTGAACGGCAAGAGCGTCTACCTGGTCGGCGCCGGGAAGATGAGCGAGTTAGCTGCCCGGCATCTGCTCGCCCACGGCGCCGCTTCGATTTTTGTCGCCAACCGCACCTATGACCGTGCCATCCGGCTGGCGCATAAATTTGACGGACAGGCGATCGAGTTTAGCCGGCTTTATGATTCGTGCGAGCGCGCCGATATCGTGATTACCTCGACCGGCTCGCCACATTTCATCTTCCGGCCCGAGCACGGTGAAAAGCTCATGGCGTTGCGCCGAAACAAGCCCATGTTCTTCATCGATATCGCCGTTCCCCGCGACGTCGATCCAGCGATGAACAAGCTCGACGGCATTTTCGTCTATGACATTGACGATCTGCAGCAAGCAGTCTCATCCCACGTCGCGGATCGCAAGAAGGAAGCCGATAAGGCTGAGGCGATCGTCAATGGCGAGGTCGACAAATTCCACGCTCGCCTGCAGACTCTCGATGTGGTTCCTACCATCGTCAGCTTGCAGGACCATCTCGAAACCATTCGCCAGGCCGAGATTGATCGCGTTCGTGGCCGCCTCGGTCCCATGACCACTGACCAGGAACTTGCCGTCGAAGCGCTGACTCGTGGCATCGTCAACAAAATCATGCACACTCCCATCAGTACCCTGAAGACGGCTGCGCGCGACCCGGAATCGACCACTGTCATCGACCTGGTGCGTCGCCTCTTTAATCTGCGCGACAATCTTCACGACAACCCCAGTAGCGAAAATGAAGAAAAGGGCGCTGCAGCTTTGAAGTCGAACCGTGGCCGCGGTGCAGGAAAAGGACCAGAGGACTGATGGCCCGCCTGCGCATCGGTTCCCGCGGCTCACAACTCGCTCTCTGGCAGGCCCATCATATCTCCGACCTGCTTCGTGCTCGGGGACATACCATGGAACTCGAGATCATTAAGACCACGGGCGATAAAATTACCGACGTTGCGCTCGCCAAAGTTGGTACCAAGGGTATGTTCACCAAGGAAATCGAAGAAGCCCTCATCGAAAATCAGGTTGACCTCGCGGTGCACAGCTTGAAAGATTTGCCAACGGAGCTGAGCGCCGATTTCGAAATTGCCGCCATCACCACCCGCGAAGATCCACGCGACGTTTTTTGTTCCGTGAAATTCGCGAGCATCGAAGCGCTGCCGCAGCAGGCGAACGTTGGTACCAGCAGTTTGCGCCGTCAGGCTCAGTTGAAGGCTCTTCGTCCGGATCTTGAGATTCATCCGGTCCGCGGCAATGTGGATACGCGACTGCGCAAGCTCGAATCCGGCGACTACGATGCCGTCGTTCTGGCCGCCGCGGGCCTGAATCGTCTGGGCAAAACACAGCTGGTCCGTCAGTTGATCCCTGTGGAAGTGATGACCCCCGCCGCCGGACAAGGCGCCCTGGCAATCGAAATTCGCAATGGCGACACGGCAACCCGGGCGATCGTCGCATTTCTCGATGACGCCGCCGCCCGCGCTACCACCACCTGTGAGCGTGCCCTGCTCAGCAAACTTGGCGGCGGTTGCCAGGTCCCCATCGGAGCCTTCGCCGAAGTACAGGGAAGCCGCATTCGCCTGAACGCGGTCGTAGCTCGTCCCGATGGAACAAAAGTTCTGCGCGAAGCCCACGAGGGCGACGATCCCGTACGCTTGGGCAGAGAAGTCGGCGATACCCTTCTCCGCCGAGGCGGCGATGTTATTCTCGAAGAAGTCTATGGTGAAGGTTTCGCTGTGCCGCAACAACCCTGAAAGCAGGTCTCAGGTCTCAGATCTCAGGAAAACCTGACACCTGTGACCTGAGACCTGACCCCTGATCCATGAAGCCCAACGAAAATCATCCCCTCGCTGGCACTCGGATTCTTGTCGGACGCGCCCGGCACCAGGCCGGCAGCCTTTCCGCGAGCCTGCGCAGCTTGGGCGCTTCCGTCATCGAAATCCCATTCATTGAGATCCGCAAGCCGCAATCGTACCAGGCACTCGACGAGGCTCTGAAAAATATCGGAGATTACGACTGGCTCATTTTCACCAGCGCCAACGGAGTCGAAGCGATGTGGGAGCGCTTCCGGAAACTTCGCCTTACGCGCCGGAATCTCAAGCATCTTCAGATTGCTGCGATCGGGCCTGCAACTAAGAAGGCGATCGTGAGGCATGGCCTGAAGGTCAAGATGGTTCCAGAGGAGTACGTCGCCGAGTCTGTGGTCAAGGGACTTCGCGATAAGGTCAACGGCAAGCGCGTGGTGCTCATCCGAGCCAAAGTCGCACGCGACGTGATTCCAGAGGAGCTGCGTTCTGCCGGAGCCGAAGTCGATGTGATCGAAGCCTACGAAACCGTGGTGCCGGAGAAATCACGTGCGCGCCTGCGCGCGCTTATGAAGAATGCAGCTCGCCGCCCGCACATCGTGACCTTCACCAGTTCCTCCACCGCGAAGAACTTTGCCGAATTATTGGGCAACTCCAAAGCACGCAGCGCAGGTTTGTTCAAGCATGTCCAGTTTGCTTCGATTGGCCCGGTGACTTCGGCGACGCTGCGCGAGTTGCAAATGCCGGTCGCAATCGAGGCCCGCGAATTCACGATGGGCGGACTGCTTCGCGCGATTGTGCTCGCCCGCTACGCAGAAACATCCCTGTAGAGACGGGGCTTGCCCCGTCTCCTTCCGCCTCCGTCTCCTTCCGTGCGGGAGACGCGGCGAGCCGCGTCTCTACGGGGAATCGGATGCGGGGCCGCGACTGCTACTCGGGCGTTGGATTCGAGATTCCCCTCTGCGGGTCAATCGAGTCGAGGTAGGCCTGCATGCGTTGTTTGCCGTCGGGGGGCATTCCGGTGAACTCGATTCCATTGCCCACGCCTGGATCGCACGTTCGGACCACCGCAGTGATATTGATGTGCTCCGATTCCAGCCAGAAATCCACGCGCAGCACAGTGCCAAGGGGCAAAGGCAGCATGGTCTCGATGTAGCATCCATTACCGCTCACGTCGGTGGCACTAATCCGGGTCGGCGCTTTTACGCGCTCGTCGCGCAGCTCCAGGGGAAGCGAAATCTTATGCCGGTGCCAGCGCCGGCGGTTGGAGGGAGAAATCGTCACCGTGGCGCCTTCGAGCGGCAGATAGTTTTTCCACGGGCACTCCTGATCGGCGAGCAGCTTCACTCCCACTTGATTTTTCTTAACCGAGCCGGCGTTCATCACCCAGATCACCGTGCAGCGCGTTTTTTTCTCGTCGCACTGCACTCCGATCACGTCCCCCACTTTCAGCTCGTTGTCGACTCCGGAAATCAGTGCGCCCCCCGAACTGATGTTCCGAGCGCGAGCATGTTGGGAAAAGGGCCGTCCCTCGGCACTCATCCCCCATACCCGCACGGGAAGGTCCACAGTAAGGCGAGGTTCGGTTTGCCGATGCTCAGCCATGCCTTATCCTTGTATCTGTTCGTGCGATAATACCGCCCTCGGAAGCGCTGCGATATTGCAAAGTTTGCCGGCGCAGTAACGAGCGAAGTACCACTTTCGATACCTGCCATCTTCAATCAAGAGCGGATCTTCGCGGGCGTTTCCGCGGACGTCTCCGCGAATTCCCGATAACTGATGACGCGGATCTTTTGCTCCTCCAGAAACTGTCGCAGTTCCGTCGAAGTCAGCAGACGCCGCTCCTCCTCGCGAGAGTCGAGCAATCGCGTGCGCGCCGCGCGCAAGTCGGCGTCGTTGTAGCCGGGATGGCACACGAATTCCCATGTTCCCTCGGGCAGGCCCGCGAGCGTCTGGCGTAGCAGGGAACTATAGCCGGAACTCTCGAGCGATCCGGTCTCGATCACTCCCACCACGCCGTCGGGCGAAAGCAGTCCGGCGCGCTTGGTCCGCTGGAGGAATTGCGCGGAGAAGGTGTGCAGCATTCGCACCTGGCCATAACGCTTCCAGAGATCTCGCTTGCCTTTGAACAGCCGTGCCTGCATCGTTTTCACGGGGACGAACGGATTGCGGATGGCGCGAACGCCGCAGATCCGCGCGGCTCGCAGCAGCGCCGCAAAAATCTCAGGAAAGACGTGCGTGTGTTTATGCGTATCGAGATGAGTCACCTGGAGACCGGTGGATTGAATTTTCCTTATTTGCGCAGTGACTTCCGCGACCAGTTGATCGCGATCGAAGCCTCCCAGCATGGCGCGCGCGGCGAAGGCCGAAAGGCTGGAATAGAACTTGTCCGGTTCCGCCGAGCGGATCGCCAGCAACGTGTCCACTGCGCCCGGTGGCGACACCGGCGTTCCGTCCACCAATACGACGTGGCATCCGACGGAGAGATTTGGCGCCGAGCGGACCGCCGTTACCGCGTCGCCGAACGCGGCGCCGTTGGCCATCAATGTCGCCGCCGACACGACTCCGCCGATGTGGGTTTCGATGATGGCTCGATTGACACCAGCGGTCAGACCTAAATCATCGGCATTGACGATTAGCTTTCGCACGCAGAAAGTGTAGCAGCCGCCTGTCGAGACGGGTCTTGCCCCGACTCCTTGCCGCATGCGCTCGTTTGACCGGCAAGGGAAGAGTCCAGTATCCTCAGCATACGTTTCGCAGAAGTTTTCTCGCAATCGGAGGAAACGCGCCGTCGTCGCATCCCGCGCGGAGGGGGCGGTTAGCTCAGCTGGTTAGAGCGCCTGCCTTACAAGCAGGAGGTCGCAGGTTCGAGTCCTGCACTGCCCACCAT
>Ga0185299_10001156_pt1 | contig 55776 bp, 50 predicted proteins | sample PaiPotPPA55metaG_FD_128002 | JGI IMG/M metagenome (GOLD analysis project Ga0185299, IMG submission 128002) | Iron sulfur acid spring bacterial and archeal communities from Banff, Canada, to study Microbial Dark Matter (Phase II) - Paint Pots PPA... ... | reverse complement strand
CAGATCGTTCGTGTCGTGTATGGACTCATCTTTTCGTTTGCTTTCAGACCAACAAACTTCTTGCCGATCACGGAGTTGACGCCATGCTACAGCAAACCCCGCCGGAACAGTTCGATTTGGCCGGCATGGTGGCCGATCTGAACGGCCTGCTGCGCCTCAAGACCACGGTGATCGGCCTGAAGATGTTCGCCAGTGCGGACGAGATGGCGGCGATAGCGAAAGTCAGGCGGCCGACGGCGGTTCACACCACCGACCAGATCATCAGCATGGCCTCGCGGCTGGGCTGGACCGTCGGCATCACGGCAGACGATCTTGTCGGCGCGCAATGCCGGGCGGTGATCGGGCTCGCGCCGCAGGATGAGAAGTGGCTTGCCGGCCAGAGCTATGTCGGCGTCTGGCATGAGAATGCCGGGGATGCCCGTAAACGCCAGGAGGCGCTTGATGTCGTCCCCTTCGGCAAATACCAGGCGATGGTGGTGTCTCCGCTTGCCAGCGGTCGGCTCAACCCGCCGGACATTTGTCTGGTCTATGCGACGCCCGGCCAGATGATCATTCTGATCAACGGACTGCAGTGGACCGGCTACAAGAAATTCGAATGGGGCGTGGTCGGCGAGACCGCCTGCGCCGATTCATGGGGGCGGGCGCTCAAAACCGGCGAGCCCAGCCTGTCGCTGCCATGCTATGCGGAGCGGCGTTACGGCGGCGTGCCGGATGAGGAAATGCTGATGGCATTGCAGCCCTCGCATCTGGCCAAGGCGATCGCGGGCATGAAGGCGCTTTCGAAGAATGGCCTGCGCTATCCGATCGCGCCTTACGGAATCCAAAGCGATGTGCGCGCCGGCATGGGCGTTTCCTACAACAAGAAATGACCGCCGGCCTGGCGCAATCACCTCAGGGAAATTGAAATGAAATCTTCGTCGAAATTCGACATCATTGTCTATGGCTCAACCGGCTTCACCGGGCAGCTCGTCGCCGAATATCTGGCGGCGCATTATACCGGCAAGGGCGCGCCGACATGGGCGATGGCCGGACGCAGCCTCGACAAGCTCGCTGCCGTGCGCGACGCGATCGGTGCGCCGGCCGATATTCCCCTGATCGTCGCCGATGCCGGAGATACGGCGTCGCTGAAGGCGATGGTCGATCAGGCCAATCTGGTGCTGACGACGGTCGGTCCCTATCAGTACTACGGCTCGGACCTGGTCGCAGCCTGCGCCGCCACCGGCACCGACTACGTCGACCTCTGCGGGGAGCCGGTCTGGATGCGCCAGATGATCGATGCGCATGAGGCGACCGCGCAATCGACCGGCGCCCGCATCCTGTTTTCCTGCGGCTACGATTCGATCCCGTTCGAGCTCGGGGTGCTCTTTTGCCAGGAGACCGCGAAAAAGCTGCTGGGTGCGCCGGTCAGCCGGATCAAGGGACGGGTCCGCATCATGAAGGGCACGCTGTCGGGCGGCACCGCGGCAAGCATGAAAGCAATGTTCTCCGCCGCAGCTAACGATCACAGCCTCGTGGCGCTGTTGCGAAGTCCGTTCGCCTTGACGCCGGGCTTTGAGGGCCCAAAGCAGCCGCCGGGCAACAAGCCGCTCTACGACGAGGACCTGGCATCGTGGACGACGCCCTTCGTGATGGCGAACATCAACACCCGAAACGTGCACCGCTCCAACATGCTGTTGGGTTTCCCCTATGGCCGGGATTTTGTCTACGACGAGATGATGCTGACCGGCCCGGGCGAGAAGGGCGAAGAGAAGGCCAGACGCATCCTCGCGGCCAACACGTCGGAGAAGATGGGCAGCGGCGGCCCGAAGCCGGGCGAGGGGCCGTCAAAGGAAGAACGCGAGAACGGTCTCTACGATCTGCTGTTTGTCGGCCTCGCGCCGGACGGGCGACAGGTCCGCGTCGCGGTGCGCGGCGATCGCGATCCCGGTTATGGATCGACATCGAAGATGATCGCGGAATGCGCGATCTGCCTGCTGCGCGACACGCCGGACGTCAAAGGCGGCATCTGGACACCCGGTGCGGCCATGGGCAACCGGCTGATCGAGCGGCTGGTCGATCACGCTGGCATCACGTTCGACGTCGAGACATAAACCCGGAGTCACGCCTTGCCGATATCGGCGGGCACGATCAGCGCCTGATCGGAGGTTGCCCTGTAGCTCTGCGCGGCGGCGAACAAGCCCCACATCGCGCCCAGCATCATCCAGAAGTGGCGCCAGTGATCGGTGTCGATGATGAAGCTTTCGCCAACGGTGCCGAGAAATGCCGCAAAGATCGCCAGATAGGTGCGTTGCCAGGGCACAGGTACCAGGACGTGCCGGAATCCGAGGATGACCGTGACAAAAACCAGCGCCGGATAGCAGATGCCGGCGATCCAGCCGCCGGACATGAACGCGTTCAGGTAGGAATTGTGGGTATCCTCGGGAAAGTAGTTGTGGAACTGCAGGGGTCCAATGCCGAACGGCAGGTCGAGCGCCATGTCGGCGCCGAGAATATGCCGCCCGAAACGGCCAAAACGGCCCTCGTCATAGCTTTGGTCGAAGCTCGCGCGCTGCCTGAACATTTCGCCGATCTGGTCGAACGACAACAGCACGGCGATCAGCAGGACCACGGTGATGACGGCGACAACCGACATCACCATGATGCGCGAACGCTGCGCACGCGACGGGCTGGTCAGCACCATCAGCGCGAGCATGAAGGCCGAGGTGATGGCAAGTCCGCCCCAGGCCGCCCGCGAAAACGCGAGCAGGATGGCGAGCGCCATGATGCCCAGCGCGATCGCGCTGCCTAATGATTTTCGGAAACCGTCGGAGACGACGCTCTGCAGCACGAACAAGGCGGGAAGGATCAGGAACGCGCCGAGCACGTTCGGATCCTTGAAGGTGCCGCGGGCGCGCTCATACAACGTCAGCAGGTCATGCCCGCCGGGGACCAGATTGAAATAGCCGGCAAGCGCCGAGGTCGCCGCGATCAACGCGCCGACGATCAGGCCGCGGCGAAGCATGTCCAGCCGCGCGGCGGTGTCTTCGGAGATGACCATGGCAAAGAACATGACCGTGACCGCCAAATACCATGACGTCGCGATCCAGTTGGCCACCTCGGGCCTGTCCATGAAGGGAATGGCGCCGATGGAATAGCCGATATTGAGCAGCAGCAGCAGCAGCAGCAGCGGCATGAAGGCGAGCCGCAGCCGCAAACCGGTGGCGAAGAAGATGACGGCGGCGGCGAGCGTCATCAGCTCGTAGGGGCTGGGTTCGACGAAAACGATCGCACCGCTGGCTCCCACCAGCCAAACCAGCACGCGCTGCAGCGCCAGCACGCCCGGCGCTGTTGTCACCGATGAGGGAAAACCCTCGGCCGTCGCCGCATACGCCATTACACACCCGCAAACTTACGCAACCCGTACGCAACGCCCGACCGAACCAATCTAGTAAGCGTTCTCGTTCTTGGTCAGCAGCGCCAAAGGCGTCTTGAGCAGAATGTAGAGATCAAACAGCACCGACCAGTTCTCGATGTAGTAGAGGTCGAATTCGACGCGCTTCTGGATCTTCTCATCGCTGTCGACTTCGCCGCGCCAGCCGTTGATCTGGGCCCAGCCGGTGATGCCGGGCTTGACGCGGTGACGCGCGAAATATCCGTCCACCGCTTCGTCGAACAGCCGGCTCTGCAATTTGCCCTGCACCGCGTGCGGGCGCGGGCCGACCAGCGAGAGGTTGCTCCTGAACACGACGTTGAAGAGCTGTGGCAGCTCGTCGAGGCTGGTCTTGCGGATGAAGCGCCCGACGCGAGTGACGCGGCTGTCGTTCTTGGTCACGACCTTCGCGGCCAGCGGATCGGCCTGATCGTGGTACAGCGAGCGAAACTTGTAGACGTCGATGCGTTCGTTGTTGAATCCGAAGCGCTTCTGGCGGAACAGCACCGGACCCGGACTGTCGAGCTTGACCGCGAGCGCGACCAGCGCCATGAGCGGCGCGGCCAGCAGCAGGATGATGCCGCCGGCGAAGTGGTCGAACATCCACTTCATCACCATATCCCAGTCGGTGATCGGCGCCTCGAACACGTCCAGGGTGGGTACCTTGCCGAGATAGGAGTAGGAGCGGGGACGGAAGCGTAACTTGTTGGTGTGGGCGGAAAGCCTGATGTCTACCGGCAGCACCCACAACTTCTTCAGCATTTCGAGGATTCGGGTTTCCGCCGAGATCGGAAGCGCGAACAGCACGAGATCGACGCGGGTACGCCGGGCGAATTCGACGATATCGTCGACCTTGCCGAGTTTTGGACTCCCGGCGCAGGTGTCGAGCGCGCGATTGTCGTTGCGGTCGTCGAATACGCCGAGGACATCGATATCGGAATCGTCCTGACTCTTGAGCGCTGCGACCAGCTTTTCCCCGCTTTCGTCGGCGCCGACCACGATGGTGCGGCGGTCGAGCCGGCCCTGGCGTGCCCAGCCGCGCACCGTCGCGCGCAGGAACAGCCGCCCGGCAACAAGGGCTGCGAGACCGAGAATGAAAAATGCCGAAAGCCAGAGCCGCGATATTTCGTTGCCGAGTTTGGCGAAGAAGGATGCGCCGATGAACAGCAGGAACACGAACGCCCAGGATGAGATCATCCGCGTCATCTGCCGGAGCTGGCCGCGAAAGATCTGTACGTCGTAGATGTCGGAGGCCTGAAAGCAGATCACCGCGGTCGCGGTCATCCCGAGAATGGCCGCGACATATTCCCAGTGAAAGCCGGTGAGCGGCACCATATATCCGAGATAGAGCGCTACACCGATGAAACTCAGCAGCACGAAATCGGCGACGCGAACCACCCCCGTGATCACGACCGGCGAATAAGCGCGGCGCACCTTCTGGTTGGTGACGGCAAGGGCTGCCTGCGACAGCCGGCGGCGCCGTTCGATCGGAGGGCGATCCGCCGTGGCGACAGCGGAAGTCGCAGCCGCGGCATCTAACATGGAGCGTGCGTTGATCGGTTCCACTGTTTCCAAGTCCGTTCTTGCACAGGCATTTAGGCATGCGCGCGCCGAGGCGGAATTCCTCGCCTCACGGCTTAGAGGACAAATCGGAAGAAACAGTTATCGTTGGTAAAGAACGGTTAACGGTCTGCAAACGCGCCGCTGTAACCGGCCAAGACCCCTTCGACCATGGCTTTCTGCGAGAAGTGCATGAAGATTCTTTCGCGCAGGGACCTGGCGCGCGCCAGCGCGGCGGCGGGATCGTCAAGTGCGGCCTCGATCGCGTCCGCCATCGCGCCGACCATGTTGGGGGCAAATAATGCGTCAGCATGTGTTCCAAATATCTCGGGAATGCCGCCGACGTTTGCCGCGACCATCGGAACACCCGCCGCGGCTGCTTCGATCACGACGTAGGGCATCGAATCCCCGCGCGATGGAACCACCAGCAGTTTACCCTTTGAAAAGCCGTAGCGCGCCTTGACGTGACCGATGAAGCGCACCGCTTCCGCAAGGCTGTGTTTCTGGACCTGCGCCTCGAGATATCCGACCTCCTCGCCATCCCCGGCAAGCGTCAGCGTGACCGGCTTGCCGTCGGCGCGCAGCCGGGCCACCGCGTCGATCAGGAGGTCCGCGCCCTTGATGTGCCTGAACTCGCCGACATAGACGATATCGGTGGCGTCGGAGGCCAAAACGACGGGATCGAACTCGTCCGCGGTCACGCCGTTGAACACGCAACGCACCAGCCCTCGGGTCGGCGTGCCGATGGTGCGCTGATAGGTATCCCGGGCGAAGGCGCTTTCGAACAGGAACAGATCGGTGTTGTTCATCAGGACGCGTTCGAGGCGGCTGTAGATGGCGCCCTTCAAGGTGTTCAGCGGGTAATGCAGCGAGCCGCCGTGGGGCGTATAGACGCGAATGGAGCGTTTTGAGCGCGCCTTGAGGCGGATGAAGGCGCCGGCTTTTGCGCCATGTCCATGCACGACGTCCGGCTTCAGCCGCCAGATCAGGTACATGAAATGCGCCCATATCAGAATATCGGCGGGATGGGGGTCGCGGTGAATGGCGACACGCCGAACGCCGAGCTTGAGGCGAGGTGCAATCTCCGCCAGCGCCGCCTCGGCGCGTGCGCCGCCGGTCAGGCTGTCGGCGATGATGCCGACATGATGGCCGCGATCGGCCTGTCCATTGGCAAGGTCCAGGATGTGGCGAAAGATGCCGCCAACCGGTGCGCGCACCGCGTGCAGAATACGAAGCGGCTGGCCTGATGTCGCGGGCATCTCTCTAGAACCAGCGTTCGCCGACGAGGACGGTATCGCCGGGGCTGAGCGGGGTGCCGAGCGGCACCACGGCGCGGCTTGGGCCCGAACTGTTATTGTGGGTCAGCGTGACGCGGTCGCGCAGGGCGCGGGGCGAGAAGCCGCCGGCAATCGCCACCGCGCTTTCGACGCTCATATTGGGCACGTAGGGGTATTGGCCGGGAGCGGCGACTTCGCCGAGGATGAAGAACGGCCGGTAGGTTTCGATCTCGACGGCGACCGAGGGGTCGCGGATATAGCCGTTGCGCAGTTTGGCGGAGATCTCCGCGGCGAGCCCCGCCGGGGTTCGTCCGCGCGCCGGCACCGAGCCGATCAGCGGCATGGTGATGGAGCCGCCGGCATCGATCGCATAGCTGTTGGTGAGGCCTTCCTGGCCGTAGACCACGACCCGCAGCTTGTCGCCGGCGTCGAGCTTGTAGGCAACGTCATAGGCCACCGGCATCGGCGCGGCCGCATAGGCCTCCTGCGCCGGAGCGTAGTTGCGCCGCGAGGACGCGGCAAAGCTTTCGCGCAGCGCGCTGATGGCGCCGCCGGAATCCGCCACGGCGGATCGGGACGGGACGGCAGCGATCGGAGCCGAGTAGTAAGGCTGGCCGTAAGCCATATAGTCGAGTTCGCTCTGCGGCTGCGCCGTCGCCATCGGCGCGGTCGTCTGCATGCAGCCCGACAGAGCGAGCGCGGTCAGAGCGGCAATGATCGGCAGTTGAAACGCGCGCGCAACCCGCACCGGAGCCATCCCTCTAGCGAGACAGCCCCAGTTTTGCACTGGTTATGGTTAACAAATCGTTTTTTGCCGTTGCGGGAAACTCCCTCGCCCGCGGACTTGCGTCGCTGTTCTCCCTCTCCCCGCATTTTGCGGGGAGAGGGTTGGGGGCTGCTTCCGCAAATTTCGTCACTGGCCGAAATAGGCCACTCGCGGATGCGAATTAGGCCGCTTTCGTGGGCGTGATCTGGACCACTTCGGCGGCTTCCGAATCCGGGTCAGGACCGGATTGCATCATGCCGTCCGTTCTTTTGAACAGTTCGGTGTGCGGATCGATCGCAAGCCGGTCGAACAGTGTTTGCAGTTCGGGCCGCAGCCCATCGCCGCAAAGGGCCGCAATAGAGTGAAACTTGCGCATATCAGACTCCTATGTGTTCGCGGCACGATAGAAGTTGGGCAGTGACGAACCACCCGATTGCCGACACTCTCAGATCCAAAGCAAGCCAAATTCCAACATCGACGTGCGCGGCGAGTCCCCTTCACCTGGAGTGCTTCGCAATCCCCCTCTCCCCGCAAGGGGAGAGGTGAGGGAAAATCATTCAGGCGGTGACACCCGCGCCGATCGGGCACGACACACCGGTTCCGCCGAGGCCGCAATAGCCGGCCGGATTCTTGGCCAGGTATTGCTGGTGATAGTCTTCGGCAAAATAGAACTCGCCCGACGGCGCAATCTCGGTGGTGATCGCGCCGAGCCCCTTTGCGCCCAGGGCCTTTTGATAGGCGGCCTTGGATGCATCCGCAGCTTTGCGTTGGACGTCGTTGAAGGTGTAGATCGCCGAACGATACTGGGTGCCGACGTCATTGCCCTGTCGCATGCCCTGGGTCGGATTGTGGCTCTCCCAAAAAGTCTTCAGGAGTTGGTCGAACGAAATCCGCTTTGGGTCGAATACCACCAACACCACTTCGGTGTGACCGGTACGGCCCGAACATACTTCCTCATAGGTGGGGTTCGTGGTGTGGCCGCCGGCATATCCGACTGCGGTGGTGTAGATGCCGTCGCCGAGTTCCCAGAATTTGCGCTCCGCGCCCCAGAAGCAGCCGAGCCCGAACACCGCCTGCTCAAGGCCCGCAGGATAAGGCGGCTGCAATGGATGGCCGTTCACGAAATGCCGGGTAGCGGTCGGGATCGGATTGGCGCGGCCGGGCAGGGCCTCGGCGGCGCTCGGCAGTGCAGTGGTCTTGCGCATGAACAACATGGGTTACCTCCCTGCGAGATGCATTCGACCTGATGGCGAAAATGCGTGACGTTGATAATATCGGAATAATATAGGCCGTTACGCGGGCTGCGGCAGTCCCGCGACGCGTCGAGCGTAAACCCGCCCGCCATGCGCCGGCGTCAGTTCCTCGAATAGCCGATCAACGGCTTGCGCGGCCGGAACAGCAGCATCAGCAGAATTCCCAGTATGCCCATCACGGCAAAAACCGGCTGGTCCAGGATCACCCGGACGACGCTGTTCCAGAGCCAGGGCGCCTTGCCCTCCACCCAGACGTGGAACGCCTGCTGGCTGGATTGGTGGACATCGTTCCAGAACTGCCCGAACCGGGTGAAACGCAAGGTCTGATCGGCGACCCAACGGGCCCCGTCATAGACCATGAAGACAAATCCGCCGGCCAGCAGCAACAGCCCGACAAGGCGGAAAAAACCGCGGATCATGCGTCACCTTATACCTGTCGCGCCCAAAACTGCAGTCAGCCATTAGCGGGGCAGCGTCGGAAATTCAACCTCATCAGCAACTTATCGGCCTTTTTGCGACCGGCGCCCCGGCCCGAAAGAGGCCAGAAGGCGTTGACGCTGCAAAGCGCGCCCTCTATAAGACCGGCAATGGCGGCGGGCGCAATCCCGCCGCCGCTGTTCTTTGAGCAACGCCGCCGAGATCTGAGTATAGGGCCCTCAGCCCGTGCTCCGAGCGCGGCATTGCCGCAGAATACCCGGAAAAACATATCAGCGTCGATCACGCGGTTGAACCGTCGGAACGCTTAACTCAGATCGCGATCGGTCACCGTCGAAGGACATTTGAGAACATGGCCAATACAACTTCCGCCAAAAAGGCGACGCGCAAGATTGCCCGCCGCACCATCATCAACAAGTCGCGCCGCACCCAGATGCGCGGCGCGGTACGATCGGTCGAAGAGGCCATCAAGAATGGCGACCGCGATGCAGCGTTGAAGGCGATGGCGAATGCGGAGCCGGAGCTGATGCAGGCAGCGCAGCGCAACATCATTCACAAGAACAATGCGAGCCGCAAGGTCTCGCGGCTCGCGCATCAGATCGCAAAGCTCGCGAAATGAAATGACCGAGCAGCCATTCTTCAAAGAGCCCGGCAGTGCCGGGCTTTTTTCGTTTTGTGGTCGGATGTTTCGACAGACGAAATTCCTGCGCGCCGTACTTTTACGGACCCTATGTCAGGTGGCGGGCTTAGCAAGTTGACGATGGCGACGAAGAAATCGATGCCGGACATGCTTTCGAAAAAGCAATCGCGCTTGCGCCACGGCTTTCAACAGCCCCGCAGGGTTACCCTCGTTCGACGAGCAAAAAAAATCGCGCGTGCATAGTCACTTATCGGCATAGCGGCGATCGGTTGTTCGAAAATTCCCTCCCGCCCGGTTCAAACGTAAACAATTTATGAATTTATTTTGGGCAATTGCGAGAAATATGACAGCGGCTCGGCATTTCGAATCTGCGCACAGATTCAAAACCTTGCGACTTTGCAGGAAACTGGCAGGCTGAATTGGCAAGCGCCAAGTTGTTTTTGTCGGCACCCGCCGTGAATCATTTTCGTTGCGGGAAACAAGGCTTGATGTATCTCTTAGAGCGTTCGCGGCGCCCACGGCTCTTGAGACCAGCGCGGTTTAAGGTTCGGGGCGGACGTGCAAATCGGCGGCGGTGTGCGCGTTGGCGACGCTTTCCAAGCGATTGTCGGATTAAAACTCTTAGCAATATGAGTACCGGAGTTGTGTGTCGAAATTTCTCAGGCGGGACTCGTGTCCCGTTCGCTTCGAACAAGAGAAATACGCACCGGCCCACCGACCGCACCGAAGGCGGGGCAGCGAGGGTTAGAATGAGCGGGCGGAGCGGAATGGCGTAACGACTGGACCAATTGGGTTTCAGGCGTCGCCGATCGAAATTGAATACACTTGGAATGGCAACTTGCCGTGGGTAACCACGGTGGGACGGGGAGGTTGTATGTCTTACGAAATCGTCACGGTTTTCAATCCGAAGTTATTTTCAAATGATTCGGTATCGGCGGCCCTGGATGCCGCCTGTACGCGGCCTCCCGCGCGAACTCCGGACAGACCGTTGAGTACGCGCTAGCCTCGCGAGCGCTTCCTTTCCAGTTGATGATTTGCCGGACGGCTTTCCGCCGAACGGCCGGTCTATGGCTGAAAGCGGAAGCCTCGCCTGAGGCGCTCCCCGTGCGTGACACGCACGGCAGTTTCACCGTCAACAAAACTCCTTCAGAGAAGTCCCCAGGCAATGACAAATATCGAGCAGGATCGTTGGTCGCGTGTGAAAGGTCGGCTGCGGTCGACCGTCGGAGAAGACGTCTACACCAGCTGGTTTGCGCGCATGGATCTGGAAAGCGTCCAGCAGGAGAGCGTCCACCTTTCGGTCCCGACTCGATTTCTGAAGAGCTGGATCCAGGCGCATTACGCCGAGCGCGTTCTCACCTGCTGGCAAGCCGAGATGCCGGAAGTGCACCGGATCGACCTCACCGTGCGCACCGCGATGCGATGCGCCGCGCCGGTCAAGGAGGCCGCCGCGCCGTTCGATGCGCGCCGCGCCGAACGCTCGGATGGCCGGCCGGCGCCCGAGTTGCGCGCGACAGCGATCGCGCCGGTGTCCGCCAGCCACGACGCACTCGGCGGCTCGCCGCTCGATCCACGCCTGACCTTCGGAAGTTTCGTCATCGGGCGCTCCAATACGCTGGCTCACGCCGCGGCGCGTCAGGTTGCGGAAGGCCGGCGCGGCGATGCCGTGATGTTCAATCCGCTCTACATCCATGCCGGCGTCGGTCTTGGCAAAACCCATCTGTTGCAGGCGGTGACCTGGGCCGGCAATTCCGGCAGCGAACGCAAGGTGCTTTACCTCACGGCCGAGAAGTTCATGTACGGCTTCGTCGCGGCGCTGAAGACCCAGACCGCGCTCGCGTTCAAGGAGGCGTTGCGCGGCATCGATGTGCTCGTCATCGACGACCTGCAATTCCTGCAGGGCAAATCGACCCAGGCTGAATTCTGTCACACCTTGAACGCGCTGATCGATGCCGGCCGCCAGGTGGTGATCGCGGCGGACCGCCCGCCTTCCGACCTTGAGAGCCTCGACGACCGCGTGCGCTCCCGTCTTGCCGGCGGCCTGGTCGTGGAGATGGGATCGCTCGGCGAAGAATTGCGGCTTGGCATCCTCAAGTCGCGTGTCGCCGCCGCCCGCGCGCACCATGCGAGCTTCGCCGTGCCGGAGCAGGTGCTGGACTATCTCGCCCGAACCATCACCCATAACGGCCGCGACCTCGAAGGCGCCATCAATCGTCTGTTGGCGCACAGCAAGCTCAATGCCCAGCCGGTGACGCTGGAAATGGCCGAGCGCGAGGTGCGCGACCTGATCCGCCCGCAGGAGCCCAAGCGCATCAAGATCGAAGACATCCAGCGGGTGGTGGCCCGGCAATACAATGTCAGCCGCTCCGACCTGTTGTCGTCGCGCCGCACCGCGAATGTCGTCCGCCCGCGCCAGGTGGCGATGTATCTGGCGAAGACCCTGACCTTGCGCTCGCTGCCTGAAATCGGCCGCCGGTTCGGCGGACGCGACCACACCACGGTGCTGCACGCCGTGCGCAAGATCGAGGCCCTGGTTGCCAGGGATGTCGCCCTCTCCGAAGAGGTCGAATCGTTGAAGCGCCAATTGCAGAGCGAGTGACCGCTCGTTCCGGTCCCGGCTGATGCCGGGACCGTGCGGCGCTGGTTTTGGCATCGGGGCGGCGTTTTTGCGGTTGTCGGCGCCCGTGGTTATGGGCCCGCGGTTCGCCGGGACGGCCCGGACCGCCGCAAAACGTGGGGAACGGCCTGACGCATCTCTTGCGCTTGCGGGCCATCCGCGCCACCTTGGGCTCCCCCCCTTGGGGTTTGATCAAATCCAGCTTTGATCGGGCTTTTCGGGTTCAGACGCCGTGGCGCGCCTTCGGGGCCGCCCGGCTTTTCCATCTTCGGATCAGGCGGGTATTGCAATGAAGGTTACCGTCGAACGCGCGCAACTCCTGAAATCGCTGGGCCACGTCCATCGCGTGGTCGAGCGCCGCAACACCATTCCGATCCTCGGCAATGTGCTGGTTCGCGCCGAAAACGCCCGGCTGTCGCTGAAGGCCACCGACCTTGATCTGGAGGTAACGGAAACGCTGGCGGCTGAAACCGCGACCGCCGGCTCGACCACCGTGCCCGCCCACATGTTTTACGACATCGTGCGCAAGCTGCCCGAAGGCGCGCAAATCGTGCTCGAAGGCGATGGCGACCGCTCGGTATTGGCGATCCGCGCCGGCCGCTCGCGCTTCACGCTGCAGACCCTGCCCGAAAACGATTTCCCCGACCTTGCCGCCGGCGACATGACGCATTCGTTCACGCTCGCCGCCGCCGACATGAAGCGGCTGATCGACCGGACGCAATTTGCGATCTCGACCGAGGAAACCCGTTACTATCTCAACGGCATCTATCTGCACGCGGCCGGCAGCGCCAAGGCCGCAACCCTGCGCGCGGTGGCGACCGACGGGCATCGCCTGGCCCAGATCGATCTGCCGCTGCCAAAGGGTGCGGCCGGCATGCCCGGCGTGATCGTGCCACGCAAGACCGTCGGCGAAGTGCAGCGTTTGATCGAAGACAACGAGGCCGAGGTCAAAATCGAACTGTCGCAGGGCAAGATCCGTTTCACCATCGGCAATGTGGTGCTGACCTCGAAACTGATCGATGGCACCTTTCCGGACTATGGCCGCGTCATCCCGCAGAACAACGACAAGGAACTCATCGTCGACAAGAAGGATTTCGAGGCCGCCGTCGACCGCGTCTCGACCATCTCGAGCGAGCGCGGCCGCGCGGTGAAACTGGCGCTATCGGCGGGCAAGCTGGTGCTGTCGGTGACCAATCCGGATTCCGGCAGCGCGACCGAGGAGCTTGAAGTCGAATACGCCTCCGATCCGCTCGATATCGGCTTCAACTCGCGCTATCTGCTCGACATCGCTGCCCAGATCGAGGGCGAGGTCGCGGTCTTGAGGCTGGCCGATCCCGGCTCGCCGACGCTGGTGCAGGACAAGGATTCCAAGGGCGCACTCTACGTGCTGATGCCGATGCGGGTGTGACAACCAATCGTCATTGCCGGGCTTGACCCGGCAATCCATCAAACCAAATGACCTATTGGGTGTACATCCTCGCAAGTAAGCCCGGCGGAACATCATATGTCGGCGTAACGAACAACCTTGTCCGGCGCGTTTACGAACATCGAGAAGGCTTGGCAAATGGCTTTACCAAGCGGTACGGCATCAAGACGCTGGTCTATCTTGAGTCTCACGATACAGTTGCGGCTGTGCTTCAGCGGGAAAAGAACATCAAACATTGGTCGCGCGAGTGGAAAATCGGCCTGATTGTCGCGAACAATCCCGAGTGGCGAGATCCATACGAAGAGATTGTCCGCTAGCGCGGACGATGGATTGCCGGGAGCGCAGACAAGTTTACGTAGTCTGCGTGAGGCAGACTACTATGCCCGGCAATGACAGCTAGCCATGACCGCCTCCCGCATTCACCGCCTCACCCTCACGCACTTCCGCAACTATCGCGCGGCGAGCCTTCAGACGCGGGCTGACGTGGTGGTGCTGGTGGGTCCGAACGGTGCCGGAAAGACCAACTGCATCGAGGCGATTTCGTTTCTGTCACCGGGACGCGGCTTGCGCCGCGCCACCCTTGAGGATGTCGCCGACAATCAGGGCGACGGCTCGTGGGCGGTGTCCGCCGAGGTCGAGGGCGCCCTTGGGCTGGCCACGCTCGGCACCGGCATCGATGCCCCTGGCATGGAGGCTTCCGCCACCAGCCGGCGCTGCCGCATCGACCGCGAGCCGGTGACCTCGGCGACGGCGTTCGGCGATCACTTGCGCATGGTGTGGCTGACGCCTTCGATGGACGGGCTGTTTCTGGGCCCGGCGTCGGAGCGGCGGCGGTTCTTCGACCGGCTGGTGCTGGCGATCGACAGCGAGCATTCGGCGCGGGTGTCGGCGCTCGACCGCTCCCTGCGCTCGCGCAACCGGCTGCTGGAAGTGCGCAACTACGACGACCATTGGTGCGACGCCATCGAGCGCGAAACGGCGGAGCTCGCCGTCGCGGTGGCGGCGATGCGCGGCCAGACCGTGACAAAACTTGCAGCCATGCTGCGCGCACGCGGTGAAACATCCGCGTTTCCCTCCGCGCAGATCATGCTCGACGGCTGGATGGAGAATGCGCTGGTCAGCGAACCCGCGACCTCGGTCGAGGATCGTTACCGCGAGATCCTGCGCAGCAGCCGCGCGCGCGACGCCATCGCCGGCCGCACGCTCGACGGTCCGCACCTCACCGATCTGCAGGTGATCTACGCGCCGAAAAACATGCCGGCCCGCGACGCCTCGACCGGCGAGCAGAAGGCGCTCTTGATCGGCCTGGTGCTGGCGCATGCCAGTCTGGTCGCGGAAATGACCGGGATTACGCCGCTACTGCTGCTCGACGAGGTGGTGGCCCATCTCGATCCCGCGCGGCGCACGGCGCTGTTTGACGAACTCGCAGGGCTTGGCGCGCAGGTCTGGATGACCGGCGCTGACCCTGCGGCATTCGCCGGCATTGGCACATCAGGCGAGGTTTTCGGCGTCGATTCCGGCCAGATCGCGCGCCGCGTCTGAGGCGGCAGAGGCGTTTGGTTTGAACCGAAGCGCTCGCCCGCGCGACTAGATTCGAGAGCTGCGCCACTCATGTCGCCGCCATCGCTGCCGCGCGACGAAATCAGGTGTCGGCAATACCGGAGATCGCTAATGATTGGAACGACGCGCGGGATGCTGGTCCCGGCCACAAAAAGCCTGTTGGTCTCGATCTTTGTATGGATGGCAAGCGCACCGATCGCCGCCAGCGCCGACAACGGCATGGTCGACGTCCGGACGCTGCCACGCCTCGAAGGCGCCGTGGACGACGCGGCCCATACAGAGGCTCACAGCCTGAGCTACGGCGTTCCAACCGTGGTCGCAATCACGACCGCGGCGACCAGGAAGCTGTTGGCCGACAACGGCTGGACGCAATATGTGCGCCCGATGGAAGAATCCAGCACTTCCCTCCTGTTCAAGAAGGGGCAGCAAGGGCTCTACGTGTCGTTCACCCAGGGCCTGGGCAGGCCGGATCGATCGGCGGTGGATTACACCGCCAACAGGATCACCGCGAATGTGCCATTTCCGGACGACGCAACGGACGTCGTGTTCGATGAGCGCCGGCCATATCTCCGCTGCGTGACCGCCGCGGCGGTCGACACAACGCTCGATTTCTTCCGCAAGGGACTCGCCGTGGCCGGCTGGTCGCCCTTATCCGCGGCAGACGTCTCCGCGCATTGGCCGAACGCCGGGCCGGACGAGAGAATCGAGAACGACGCACGTACCTACTACAATTACGACAATCATGACGGCGGCTACAAGCAGCCCCCGATCATGCTGTCGTTGCAACGCGGCGGAGACGGCAAGACCAGCGTCGAGATCAAGGTCGCGCCATTCGCGCTGCCGCAGGATCTCGAGGTCATCAGGGAGACGGTCGACCTGCCCGAACCGAATCACACGCCGAGCTTTGGAAGTACCGGGAGCGCGGACTCGATCCGCCGCAAGCTCGAGGGCATCACGGTTGCCGAAATTCCCGTGGTGCTCGCGTTCTATCGCCGTGAACTCGCGGCACGCGGCTGGAAGGAAGAGACCAGCGGCGCGGTTCTCACCGACAATGAAGCCACGCTCAATTTTTCTTCCGCGGATCAAACCGCCACGCTCCGGCTCGGCCACAAATACGACCTGACCACCGTCAGCCTGGTTGCGCAGGTGAAGGAAGCCGCACTCGCGGCGCGGGCCAGGGCGAAGAAGGAAGCCGATGAGAAATTCCTTGGGGATGCCATGGCCACCGCGAAGGAGATGATAGCCGCGGACGAGGTGAGGCGGGCCGCGCAGGCCGCTAGCCTTTCGGATGCGCCCCTGAAAGCGCTCGCCGACAAGACCATGCCGGTGCCTGTGCCGGAGACCGCCGAGAACGTCCAGTTCGATGGCGAGGATGGCAAGCTTGAGTTCGACTCATCGTCGAGCGTGAAGGCGATCGCGGCGTTCTACCGCGGCTTCCTGAAGCCGCTGGGCTGGAAGGAGCAGCCGTCGGTGATCAACAAATCCACTATGGTGGTGATGGAATTCTCCAAGGGCGGAAAGGAACTGTCGTTCACCGCCATGCAGATGGGCCCCAAGGTGAATGTGACCGCCGACGGGTCGGGGCTCGTCATGGCAAATGCCAAGCCGGACGCGGCCGCCGCTCGGGCGTCCGATGCGGCGGACGGCAAAGCGGTGGTGGAAAATCTCGAAGCCGACCCGGATTCCGCGCTGCCGGTGCCGAAGCAGCACTCCATGAGCTCTATCGGGATCGGAAAGCTTCCCGGTACCGAAACCGCGATTCGCCGGGAACTCAACGCCAGCATTCCGGCCGAGCTTGGTTCGGTGCTCGCTTTCTATCGCAGCGAGCTTGGCAAGCGCGGGTGGAAGGAATCGACGGATCGCACGGTTGTCGGGCCCGATCAGGTCCAACTGGCGTTTTCCGCTCCCGACGGGCCGGCCATCCTGAAACTCGGCCGCAGCAATGGTGAGACATCAATAAATCTCGCGCAGAAGATTCCGGCCGCGGCGGCCAAGGGGGACATCATGCCCAAACCCGGTCAGGCCAAGCTGATGTTCGTCAATATCGGCGATGGCGAGGCGGCCGTGACGATCAACAAGCAGACAATCAGGATCGCGGCCGGCGCCGGCACACCGCAATCAAAAGGTCCGACGCTCGATCTGCCGCCGGGCAAATATCAATATTCGCTGAAAGTCGCGGGCGGCCCGGTTCGAAACAATGCGATCGAGGTGGCGGCGGACGATGCCTGGGGTCTGATGATTGCCCCCGGCGGGGAGGTAATGTCGCTGCAGGTATATTGATGCGGCGGCCGCGGCGGGTGAGCGAACGCCGGGCCGGCGCGATCATGGCGATCCGTTCGACGATCGCGCGGTTTGCCCGTGAAGCACGTTGCCGATGATGGATTGCACCAGAAAGACCGACGCCTTTTCGGTCAGATGAACCTGATCGCTTGCGGAGATGTCTTTGGCGGTATCGCCGATCCGGGCCAGACAGCCCTCGGCGTTGCACATCGTGTCCCATACCGAGATGAATTCCGCGCCAAGCGGCACCAGCTTCTCGCGCAGGCGCGCGCCGGATGAATCGGCCGCGGCACGGTCGGAGCGTTCCGGAATCAGGCGATGATGCAGCAGAAAATAGCGCAGCACCTCGTTCGGCAGCCCGCGTTTCCACCACGGCACCGAACCGAGCACGATGACGCGCGCCCTGGTCTGCTTTTTCAGCGCGGCGACGGTCTCGGCCACGCCGTCGAGATATCGGTCCCAGGTACTGTGCAGCAAGACGATGTCCGGCTGCAGGTCGCGTGCGATCGACAGGATCTTGTCGTTGATGGCCCGGCAATTCGGCACGCCGGCCACATCGGTGTTGAGGGCCGGAACGCAGGAACTGGAGGTAAACTGCGCGATCCCGAAGTCGTGGGTTTGCTGGGCCTTGCGCAGGCCGGGCAACAGCGCGCCCGCGGTCGAATCCCCCCAGATGAAAACAAGCGGCCGCCGGCCCCGATCGACGCAACTGTCGGCGAATGAGGTTTCATGACTGAGATCGAGCAGGCACTCGTGAACCCGCCATTTTGACGAATCCGTCCGCACATCCGTCATCTCGCGAATTTCCGGCGGCAACCGGAAATCGAACCCGCGTCCCTCCACGACCACGCCGCCGGCCGCCGCGACCAGCACCATGCCCGCACTCAGGCTGACGATCCGCGGCAGGCTCGGCCGGCCAAATCGAAACGGGATCTCGATGAAGCGATAGGTCAGCCACGCCAGCGCAAAGCTTAAGCCCACGATCAGACCCCGATCGAGCAGCGTGAGGGGCGCGAATTTGATGATTCCGAAAAATACCAGCAGCGGCCAATGCCAGAGATAGAGCGGATAGCTGATCAGGCCGATCCTGACGAAGGTGGCGCTGGCCAGCAGATGCCGGCAGCCCCATGCCGCGGGCGCCGACAACAGCAGCGCGCTGCCGGCAACCGGCAGAACCGCCCACCATCCGGGAAATGCGCTCCTGGAATTGAGAACGGCGGCAGCCGCCGCTACCAGCAATAGCCCGATCGCCGCGCGCCAATTGCTGGCGACACCGGTTTGAGCGATCCGGTTCCAGCCGCAGGCCAGCGCGGCGCCGGCCAGCAATTCCCAGGCCCGGGTGAATGGCAGATAGAAGGTCGCCACAGGGTCCGGGCCGATCAACGCCGCGTTGAGGGCAAAGGAGGCAACGCCGATCACCGCGGCCACGGCCAGAATGTTGAGGCGCAGTCGGGCGGCCAGCATCAGGATCAATGGCCAGAACAGGTAGAATTGTTCCTCGATGCCCAGCGACCAAAGATGCAGCAGCGGCTTCTTGCCGGATTCGATGTCGAAATAGCCGGACTGCAGCAGCAACGCGATGTTCGAGAAGAACGCCGCGCTGGCGAAGACGTCGGCGCTCAACTGCGCATAGGCCGCAGGCAGCATCCATAGCCAGCCCAGCACCAGCGTCGCGAAAAGCACGATGATCAAGGCCGGGAAAATCCGCCTGATCCGCCGGCCATAGAAGGCGAGCAGGCTGAAGCGCTGCTGATCCAGCTCGCGCACAATGATGCCGGTGATCAGGAATCCGGATATCACGAAGAAAATGTCGACGCCGATGAAGCCGCCCGGCATCGCCTCCGGGAAGGCGTGAAAGCACACGACCAGCATCACCGCGATCGCGCGAAGGCCGTCAATATCCGGCCGATATCGATCTGAGGGCTGGGACAAGTCAGGCCATTCCAAGGGTCGCGCCAGATACACATCGCGTCAGCCGAAGTCCACCGACCTCGCGACGCGGCTCTTCTCTAGCAGTTCTCCGGCGGTCTGCCATTTGCAGCCGAACTCCTCGGCGTCCTGCCGGAGCGCAGGCGTGGCAAACCGGCACTTTCGGGGACGACAAATCGCCTTGCGAGGAGTGCTTTTGCGGGGCCGTCGAATCAACCCCTGGGCGCCTTGAAAAACCGTGAAAAAGTCCTATTTATTCAATAGTTTGCTGACACAGACTTTGCGCTAGGCGCAGTGCGCCTTTCATGGCAGAAATAACCCAATCAGCGCCTGATTTTGCGCGGCTGATTCGACGACATCCTCGAAGGCCCCACATGACAGAACCTGCCCGGCAATCGATCGCCGATACAGAGCTTTCCATTCCGATCGAATACGGCGCGGAATCGATCCGGGTTTTGAAGGGGCTCGACGCCGTCCGCAAGCGCCCGGGCATGTATATCGGCGACACCGATGACGGTTCCGGCCTGCATCACATGGTTTACGAGGTCGTCGACAACGCCATCGACGAGGCGCTGGCCGGCCACGCTACCGCCGTGGAGGTCGTGCTCAACGCCGACGGCTCCGTCACCGTGCGCGACGATGGCCGCGGCATTCCCGTCGACATCCACAAGGGCGAAGGCATTTCCGCGGCCGAGGTCATCATGACCCAGCTGCATGCGGGCGGGAAATTCGACCAGAATTCCTACAAGGTGTCCGGCGGACTTCATGGCGTCGGCGTTTCCGTCGTCAACGCGCTGTCGAGCAAATTGCAGCTCAAGGTCTGGCGCGACGGCAAGGAGCATTTCGTCGAATTCGCCCACGGCGACGCGGTGGCGCCGCTGAGGGTGGTCGGCGACGCCCACGGCAAGCGCGGCACCGAAGTGACTTTCCTTGCCTCCAAGGAAACCTTCACCAATGTCGAATACGACTTCGCGACGCTCGAACATCGCCTGCGCGAGCTCGCGTTCCTGAATTCCGGCGTCAATATCGTTTTGTCCGACATGCGCCACGCGGTCGAGAAGCGCGAGGCGATGCATTACGACGGCGGCGTCGAGGAGTTCGTGAAATATCTCGACCGCAACAAGAAGCCGATGGTTCCCGCCCCGATCATGATCAACGCCGAGTTGAACGGGATCGGCGTCGAGGCGGCGCTGTGGTGGAACGACAGCTATCACGAGAACGTGCTGTGCTTCACCAACAACATTCCGCAGCGTGACGGCGGCACCCATCTCGCGGGCTTCCGCGGCGCGCTGACGCGTCAGGTCAACGGCTATGCCGACGCCATCGCCAAGCGCGAAAAGATCGCGCTGACCGGCGATGACTGCCGCGAAGGCCTGACCGCGGTGCTTTCGGTGAAGGTGCCCGATCCGAAATTCTCCTCGCAGACCAAGGACAAGCTGGTGTCCTCGGAAGTGCGTCCGGTGGTCGAGAACGTGCTGAACGAGGCGCTGGCGGCGTGGTTCGAGGAACATCCCGCAGAGGCCAAGGTCATCGTCGGCAAGGTGGTGGAAGCCGCCGCCGCTCGCGAAGCTGCACGCAAGGCGCGCGAGCTGACCCGGCGCAAGGGCGCGCTCGACATCGCTTCGCTGCCGGGCAAGCTCGCCGACTGCCAGGAACGCGATCCCGCGAAATCCGAACTGTTCATCGTCGAGGGCGACAGCGCCGGTGGAAGCGCCAAGCAGGGCCGCAACCGCGAATTCCAGGCGGTGCTGCCGCTGCGCGGCAAGATTCTCAATGTCGAGCGCGCGCGCTTCGACAAGATGCTGAGCTCCGAGCAGATCGGCACGCTGATCACGGCATTGGGTACCGGCATCGGCCGCGACGATTTCGACCTGTCAAAGCTGCGCTATCACAAGATCATTCTGATGACCGACGCCGACGTCGACGGCGCCCATATCCGCACGCTGCTGTTGACATTCTTCTTTCGCCAGATGCCCTCGCTGATCGAGGGCGGCTTCCTCTACATCGCGCAGCCGCCGCTCTACAAGGTCAACCGCGGCAAATCCGAGCAATACCTGAAGGACAACACCGCGCTGGACGACTACCTGATCAATACCGGCCTCGAAGACTGCGTCTTCAAGCTGGCGTCGGGCGAGGACCGCAAGGGCCGCGACCTGCAGGCGCTAGTGGAAGACGCCCGAATCATCCGCGGCACACTGCACAATCTGCACAGCCGCTATAACCGCAAGGTAATCGAGCAGGCGGCGATTGCCGGCGTGCTGAGCCCGAACATCACGGGCGACGTCGCCACCGCCGACGCCGCCGCAGGTTATATCGCGCGACGGCTCGATGCGCTGGCGGATGAGGTCGAGCGCGGCTGGACCGGTCGCTTCAGCGAAGGCGAAGGCTTCCTGTTCGAGCGCACCGTGCGCGGCGTCAAGGACGCCGCCATCATCGATGACGCGTTGCTCGGCTCCGCCGACGCGCGCAAGCTCGATGAATACGCCGCAAGGCTGCAGGAAGCCTATCCGCGTCCCGGCCTGTTGCGCCGCAAGGACACCGAAACCGTGATTCACGGCCCGGTCAGCCTGTTCGAGGCGGTGACCGACGCCGGGCGCGAAGGGGTCAAACTGCAACGCTACAAAGGCCTCGGCGAGATGAACCCGAGCCAGCTCTGGGAAACCACGCTCGACACCAATGAGCGCTCGCTCCTGCAGGTGAAGATCAAGGAGGTCGACGAGGCCGACGATATCTTCACCAAGCTGATGGGCGATGTGGTCGAACCGCGCCGTGAATTCATCCAGGACAATTCGCTCAGCGCCAATGTGGATGTGTGATGATGGCGCGTCGTTCCCCACGCCAGGGAACAACGAGCCTGAAAGTCTGCGCCGTCGAACCAGAAGCTGACACCGGCGCGCTGCTTCCCGGTGCGCAATTTGCCGACGCCTTTCGCATCAGTCTGGACGATTCTGCGCTTGATGCACGCCGCGCGGCGGAGCGAATGATGGGGCGGTCGCCGCGATGGGTCGAAAGGCTGCTCGGCTTGCGAAACCGCCTGGTGGCGCCCTTCGGCTTGAAAACCGGTGCGCCGAAACACGCCGGCGCCTGCGACATCATCGGGATATTCCCCGTGGTTGGCCAAACGGCGGACCGTCTTGTCGCCGGCTTCAACGACAGCCACCTGGATTTTCGCGTCGTGGTGGATGTCGCGACCTCGGGCGGCGGCCAGCAGGTCACCGCGACAACGCTGGTACTGACGCATAACCTGCTCGGCCGAGTCTATCTCGCATCCATCCTGCCGTTTCATCGGCTCGTGGTCCGCGCGCTGCTGCGGCAGGTCGCGGCCTGAACTTGCTTTTCGGATCATCCCCTAATGCGGCTTTTCTGACCATTCGGTGACACAGCGCTCCAGGTCCCGCAGATTCTGCCGCATCTGCTCCAGCACAAATCCCAGCGCGAAAAAGCGCTCGACGACGTCGCTGGGCAGGCCGCGCGTCAGGCCTTCGCTGCGCAGCGTCGCCACTTCGGCGGCATAGCTTCGCAGCGCCACGTCGACAGGCGCGGCCGCCGGCGCCGCTGCGCCGGTTCGCAAGGCCGCGGCGCTGGAGCGCAGATAGGTGGAGAACGCGTCGTTGACCCCGGCCAGCGGTCCCGCGAGGCGCGCCTGCAAACCGGACGGCAGCGGCGCGACGCAGCCGCGCCCGATCATCACGAGATCGTGGCGCAGCCGCAATGTGGTCCGCAGCAGCGGGCCGGTGTCCGTCCCTCTCGACAGATGCGCCGCGCGCTCGCGCTCGGCCTCCGCGCCAAGGGCGTTCAACTCGACCAGCGCCTTGCCGATGCCATCCTGAATCTGATGCAAGGCGTCGTTGTCGAGCCCCCGTGTGAGGCCCGCCAGCAATTCGCAGAACGCAGCGGCGATCAATTCGAGCGTCCGCGCGGCGCTGACGCGGATCTGGCTGTGCGCCCGCGACGGCAGCACGAAGAAAGACATCAGAAGCCCGGTGAACGCCCCGACCATGACTTCCATGACGCGATCGATCGCCGAATCGAGCGGATCGACGTGACTCATGGCCGGGACCAGCAGCACGATCACGGCGGTCACGGTGGCCGCATTCAGGCTGGGATTGATGGCGCCGATGAAGGCCAGCGGCGCGACCGCCAGCACCAGCAATCCAAGCAGCGCGGCCTCGCCGGAATGTGGAATCAGCACAGCGATGGCGCCGCCGTAGATCGCACCGCCCACCGTCCCGAACATATAGTCGCGGGTCGCCTTCAGCGACCGGCCGACGCTCATCTGGGTCACAATCAGCGACGTCAGCACCGCCCACAGCGGCAGCCTCAGATGTATCGCGGTTGCGATCGCGTAGGCGCATGCGGCGCCCACCGTGACCCTGAAGGCCAGCGTCAGTTGCGCCCTCCGCGATCGTAGCAGCTCGGACAGGCGTTTCAAAAAGGCGGTCATGGTCGGTACCGGAATGTGACAGGCGAGGCCACTTATAGACGACATTCGGCATGGCTGCTCCCCGCCGCGTTCGGGCGGCTTGAAACGGGGAATCAGCCCGCCTACCCTGCCGGACAACAGCGAGGAAACATCATGGCCCATGAAACCGCAGCGCTCGCCGCCTATGTCGCGGACTTGAAATTCGAGGATATCCCGGCCGAGGTAAAGGAGCGCGCCAAGGTCTTGACCCTGGATTTTCTCGGCAGTGCGATCCGGGCACGGCGCGATGCCGAATCCACGCCGTCGCTGTTGAAAATGCTGGAAGCGCTGGCGCTCGACGGCTCGGGCCAATCCACCGTATTCGGCGATGCCAAAACCTGGACCCCGGCGGTCGCGGCGCTGCTCAACGGCGCGCTCGGCCATTCGCTTGATTTCGACGACACCCACGCGGATTCCTCGCTGCATCCAAGCGCGCCGGTGGTGCCGGCCGCGTTTGCGATCGGCGAACTGGTCGGCGCCTCGGGCCGCGACGTGCTGACGGCGATCGTGGCCGGCTACGAGGTGTGCTGCCGGCTCGGCAATGCGCTCGATCCCACCTCGCATTACGCCCGCGGTTTCCATCCCACGGCGACCGCCGGCACCTATGGCGCGGCGGCGGCGGCGGCGAAACTTTTCGGCCTGTCGAAAGCGCAGATCGTGGCGGCGTTCGGCGTCGCGGGCAGCCAGGCCGCGGGCTCGCTGCAGTTTCTGGTCAACGGCGCCTGGAACAAGCGCTACCAGGTCGGCGCGGCTGCGATGAACGGCGTGATAGCCGCGACGCTGGCGCGCAGTGATTTCGTCGGCGCGACCGAGTCGATCGAGGGCAAGCATGGCCTGCTGGTCGGTTACAGCGACAACGCCCACCCGGACAAGGCCGTCGCCGGGCTCGGCCACATCTACGAGACCATGAAGATCGGCGTAAAACCCTATCCGAGCTGCCGCTACACCCACGCCGCCCTCGATGCGCTGATCGCGATGCGCCGGGAGCACAATCTGACGCCGGACCAGATCCGGCGCGTCGAGATCGGGCTGCATCGCAACGGCATCACGCTCACCGGCGACGCCGCCACCAAGCGGCACCCGACCTCCGTCGTCGGCGGACAGTTCTCGATGTTCTTCACCGGCGCCGTCGCGCTCGATCAAGGCCGTTTCGGCTGGGACGATTACGAGCGTCTTGGCCAACCCGCGGTCGATGCGCTGGCGGACAAGTTCGACGTCGTGCAGGACGATCGTCTCGAGATCGGCCGCATCCATCCGTTTGGCGCGCGTGTCAGCATCACCACCGACGACGACGTGCACGAGCGGATCTATGCCGATCCTTCCGGCGAGCCGAATTCATTTCCGGACGCGCAGGCGATGGCACAGAAATTCCTCACCCTTGCCCGCCCGGTGCTCAACGGCCGCGCCGATCAGCTTGCGGATGCCATCCTCTCACTGGAGCGATTCGATCGGATCGAGAAGGCGACGCATCTGGGCCGGCAATAGAACATGATCCGGAAAAGCGGTAACCGGTTTTCCCTCGCGACAAACGCAAAGCATTTGCGCGGAGATCATGCTCAAACAAAGAGATGAGATCATCGTCCGATTCAACCCGATCGGATCATGATGTAGCACGGACATTCACGGCCTGGGCTGCTCCGTCCAGGTTTCGCGTGGTGTCGCCCAAATGTCGGCGACGTGGCCGAACAGGTCGAACTCGCCTTCGATATTTGCGCCGAGCCGGCGGGCCACGGCTTGTGACGCGACGTTTTCGCGATCGATGCAGTGAATGATTCGATCGAGATCGAAGCGCGCGAAGGCCCAATCGATGGACGCCCGCGCGGCCTCGACCGCGTAGCCCTTGCCGCGAAAGTCGCGGGCGATACCCCAGCCGACTTCAAAGCCCGGCCAACCCGCCGGCGACCATGGCCCCACCCGTCCGGCGTAGCGCCCGGTCTGCTTTTCCTCGACCACAAATATGCCGAAGCCGTGCAGCGCCCAATGTCCGGCCATGATGGCTGCGTTCCGCCAGCCGACGAACGGGTCGGTGACGGCGTTGCCGTCTGACGTGATGAATCGCGCCGTGGTGGGATCGGCGAGCATCGCCGTGTTCGGTTCGATGTCGCTTTCCCGCCATCGCCGCAATATGAGACGCTCGGTCTCGATGACGGGGTGGTTCGGCGGGGCAATGGTGACGCCGGGTTTGGCGGAAGCGATCATCGTAGCTCCCATTCATTCATGCCATCTGCCGCCTACATCCTATCAGGCAGTCAGTGCTGTTCGTATCATTCGCGCAAGATCCGACTTGCGATACGGCTTGGCAAGTAGCAACACGCCGGCATCGAGTTGGCCGTGATGCACGATAGCTTCATTCGAATAGCCGGAGGTATACAATATTCTCAGCGAGGCCCTGCGCTTCAGGGCCGCGGCGGCGAGTTGGCGGCCGTTCATCGAACCCGGCATGATCATGTCGGTGAACAGCAGATCGATTGCCTGCGGACCGTCGATAACGGCCATGGCTTCTGCCGCGTTGACCGCCGCCAGCGTGAGATATCCGAGACTCTGAATCTGGCCGACCACGAACGCCCGTACCAGATTGTCGTCCTCAACAACCAGGATGGTCTCATGGCCGCCTGCGAGGACCGGCGGACTCGTCGTCACGGCGGACGCGGCGGCGGCTGCCGCCCGGGGCAGATAAATCCTGATCGTGGTGCCGTGGCCTTCTTCGCTGTAAATCTTGATATGTCCGTTGGACTGCTTGACGAACCCGTAGACCATGCTGAGTCCGAGGCCGGTCCCCTTGTCGACGTCCTTGGTGGTGAAGAAGGGTTCGAAAACCTTGCTCAGAATGGCGGCGGGAATGCCGTGTCCGGAGTCGGTCACCGCAACCATCGCATAGTTTCCGGCGGCGACATCGCTGTTCATGCTGACGTAACTGTCGTCGAGGACGGCATTGCCGGTCTCGATGATGAGCTTGCCGCCGTCGGGCATCGCATCCCGGGCATTGAGTGAGAGATTGAGGATCGCGTTCGTGAGTTGACTGGGATCGATCAATGCGGGCCACGCATCGCCCGCGAGTTTCATGTGGACCTCGATGCGTTCGCCCAGCGTTGGCCGTAGCAGATTGGCGGCTTCCATCACCAGTGAATTGAGATCGACCTCACATGGTTGCAGCGGCTGCTTGCGGGCGAATGCGAGCAGTCGGTGGGTCAGGTCGCCGCCGCGCGCGGCGGCTTCCTCGATCATCTTGGCGATCGCCGCGAGTTGCGGTTGACCGGCGACGCCTTCGGCCAGGATTTCAATCGTCCCGGTAATGACGGTGAGAATGTTGTTCAGGTCGTGAGCGATGCCGCCGGTCAATTGACCGACCGCTTCCATTTTCTGGGCCTGGCGAAGCTGCACGTCTGCGGCGCTCTTCTCGTCCAGCAGCCGGTCCTTTTCCTCGACAAGGGCCTTCATCCGATCGACGGTAACCTGCAGGGCCGCGCCCCGGGAGGCGGTCGAGACGGCCTCGGCCAGAACGTTGGCGAAGCCGGTAAGGAAATTGATGTCATACTGGTCGTAATCGTGCTGCTTGTCGTTGTCGATCTCGAGTATCCCGTAAGGCTGGTCGTCACTGCCCTTGATGATGACGTCGATGATCGAGACGATGCCGTGCGCGGCATAAAACGGCGGCGGGTCGAAACCGGTGACCTTTTGCAAATCATCGATAATCGAGGGTAGCGCAGTGGTGAAGGCGCGGCCCTGCGGCGAGCTCATATCGGCCCGCGACACCACGCAACCGACCACGCCGTCCTGCCAGCCAAAGCCGGCGACGATGAGAAGGTCATTCTCTTCGGCGCGATAGCGACATACTTTGCTGAAGGGCGCGCTGAGGCCTTCGGCACAGACCCGAACTGCTTCCGTCAGGATGTTCATCAGATTGCGCTCGCGGAGCGCGAAACTGCCAAATCTGGCGATGGCCGCCTGCTGACGCAGCAGCTTTTGGACCTGGGCAGCGGCATCGGTCATAAGACGGCTCGGCTGCTTTGTTTTTGCATCAGCGGAACCTATCCCGCCCGGCGCCCGACCTATACCAGTAAAGTTACGGTGAGCGACCTTTATTAAATTCGCCCCCCGCGCAATCGTTGACACAACCCAACATAGTGTACAATTTTGACCACAATTAGCGGGAGGTGCGGGCAGGCGGCCGCGACAGGAAGTGGATGCCCGGCGCAAGTCCGGGCACGACAAGCCTCAAGCATCAGGTCAAACCTAGAGCGGGATCCTGCGATATTCGCGGTTGCCGAGGCTTGCTTCCTCCAGATCGAGATCGCGTTCGATCCGCCGCCGCGTCTCGTCGGTGATCTTGCCGTCGCGCAGCAGGACGTGGATGAATTTCCGCTCGGCTGAAATCAATTCGCGCGTCAGCGCGGTTCCTGCCGCGGATACATCATGGCCATCTGGATCAAGGGAATCCGGCAGCTGATCGGCGCGGATCTCGTGCCGCGCGCGCAACAGCCTGACCACCTCGCCGGATAGGTCGCGGTCGTCGATCATGGCATCAAGCGACTTGAGTGCGACGTCGAGCGCCTCGCGGCGCGCCGCGATTTCCGATTCATGTTCCGCGAGATGCTCGGCGCGGCCGGCCTCGGCCACACCCAGCCACCGGACCACCGGCGGCAACCCAAGCCCAAAGCCGACCAGCGTGATGAAAATGACACCGAAAGACACAAACAGAACCAGGTCGCGATACGGAAAGGCTTCGCCGTCAGGAAGTGCGAACGGCAGCGCCAGCGCCGCCGCCAGCGAAACCGCGCCGCGGACCCCGGTGAATGACAGCACGAACACCCACTGCCACGGCGGCGAGGGATCGCGGAGACGCACGCGCTTGATCAGCCGCGGCAGGTAAGTTGCGGGAAATACCCAGGCGAAACGCGCCACCACGATCATGAGGGTGACCAGCGCGGTCGCGATCAGGATGTCGTCCAGCGGGAACGCCTTCGACTTCTCGAACAGTAACCGCATCTGGAAACCGGTCAGCAGGAACAGCAGGCCCTCGATCAGATAGATCACAAGGTCCCAGAAGAAGATGCCCTGCAGCCGTGTCGCAGCCGAGATCCACAGCGGCCCGTTCCAGCTCATATAGAGCCCGCAGGCGACGGCCGCGATCACGCCGGAGCCGCCGAAATGCTCAGGCACCCAATAGGCCACGTACGGCGTGATCAGCGACAGTGTAATCTCGATCTGCGGGTCCCGCGCGCGATGACGGGCCCTGAGACTGAGCCAGCCCACGGCTACGCCAAACAGCATTTCGCCGGCAACAATCGCGGCGAACTCGCCCAAAGCCGTCGGCAGTGAAAACAGGCCGGTCGAGATCGCGGCGACCGCAAAACGATACAGGATCAGCGCGGTGGCGTCGTTCGCCAGTCCCTCGCCCTCCAGCACCACCAGGATGCGGCGCGGGATGGCGAGTTTGCGGGCGATCGCCAGCGGCGCCACCACGTCCGGCGGCGCGACAATGGCGCCGAGCAGGAAGCCGATATTCCAGGGCAGTCCGATCAGATAGTGGGTCGCGCCGGCGACCGCGAAGGCCGTGAAAATCACGCAGCCGACCGACAGCAGGATGATCGGGCGCAGATTATATCTAAATTCGCGCCAGCTCATGGCGACGCTGGCCGAATAGATCAGCGGCGGCAATACCACCAGCAGCACCAGTTCCGGCGGCAATTCCAGCGACGGCATTCCCGGCACGAAGGCGAGCGCGACGCCGGCCAGCAGCAGCAGGATCGCCGGCGCGACGTTGATCCGCCGCGCCAAGAGCGCGGTGCCCGCCAGCACGGCGAGCAGAATCAGAAATATCTGGAATTTGGCTTCCACGGTCTTTCAAGTCCTTCCGCGGTCTATAGCGTTTTCCCGGAATGACGTTTCTAAATCCAGGGCCGCAGGGCGCAAGAGCGAAGCGTATTGCGCCGTGCAATCCGGAATGGCGGATTACGCTGTCGCTAATATACTCTACGGTTATGACTCAGATCGCACTGGCGGCGATATTGACCATCAACGCGAGCAGGGCGGTGTTGAACACGAAGGAGATGATGCCGTGCGTGGTCACGGTGCGGCGGATGATCTTGTCGGTGATGCCGACGTCGGAAACCTGCGCGGTCATGCCGATCACGAACGAGAAATACACAAAGTCCCAGTAGTCGGCGTGATCGTGACGGTCGCCGCTGGGAAACTGCAGGCCGCCGGGTTCGGCGCCGCGGTAATAGTCGTGGGCGTAATGCAAGGCGAAGGAGGTATGCACCACCGCCCACGACAATGCGATGGTGACGGTCGCCAGCGCCAGCGCTTGCGGGCTTCGATGGGTGCCCCCGAGTTCGAATACGATCGCGCCGATGCTGGCGAACGCGCCGAGCGCGGTGACCAGCAGGATCAGAAAGCGGCCGTCGTCCTGCATTACCGCGTTGCGGCGAATATGGGCGAGACCGCAGCGAAACATCATGATGTAGGCGAGCGCCAGATAGAGCGTCGCGAAAATATCCCAGCTGATGAGAAGGCGGGCAACCAGCCGTTGCGCCCCCGGCAGCACAAAGAACGCCGAGAAACCGATCAGGATCGAAATGAAAATGCGCGGCCGCGCGTAGACCACGCGAACCGGCTTCGGCATTTGGCGGAACCGAAGCAGCAGAGGATCGGCTTGCCTGTCCGCCATCGGCGCCTTCAGTTCCTGCGGTCGGCGACGAAGCGCGCGGCGTCACGCAGCACATCGCCTTTGGCGCCGAAGATCGACAGCGCCGAATCAGCCTTCGCCAGCAGGTCGCGCACGCGCTTTTTGGCCCCATCGATCCCGAGCTGGGTGACGAAAGTGGTCTTGCCGAGGGCTGCGTCCTGCCCGGTCTGCTTGCCGAGCGCCGCCGCGTCGCCCTCGACGTCGAGCAGGTCATCGGCAATCTGGAAGGCTTCGCCGAGCGCCCGCCCGTAATCGTCCAGCGCCTGGTATTGCTTTTGCGAGGACTGGCCGAGGATCGCACCGGCAATGCAGCCGTAGCGCAACAGCGCGCCGGTCTTCATCTGCTGCAGCCGTGCGACATCGACCGGCTCGCGGTCGCCGAACCGGCCCTCGCCGGCGAGGTCGAGCATCTGGCCGCCGACCATGCCGCCGATTCCCGATGCGCGCGCCAGCGCGCGGGTCAGTAGCAGGCGTACGGTCGGGTCCTGGTGGATTTCGTCGCGGGTGACGATGTCGAAGGCGAGCGTCAATAGCCCGTCCCCGGCCAGGATCGCCGTGGCGTCGTCGGTCTTCTTGTGCAGGGTAGGGCGGCCGCGGCGCAAATCGCTGTTGTCCATCGCCGGCAGATCGTCGTGAACCAGCGAATAACAGTGGATGCATTCGAGCGCGGCCCCGGCCAATAATGCTGCCTCGCGCGCGACGCCGAACACGGCCGAGCTCTCGACCACGAGGAACGGCCTTAAGCGTTTGCCGCCGCCGAGGCTGGAATAGCGCATGGCATCCATCAGCCGTTTCGGCCGCGCGATCTCGTCGGGCAAAAGGGTGTCGGACAGAAGCTTCGCAAGCAGCGCTTCGGTATCCTCCGCGGTCTGGTCCAAGCGCTTCGCAAAGTCTGAATGTGCCGTGCCGGTCGTCATCAAAAACAGCTCCCAATCAAGTTGGCCGGACAATCGTTTATGGCGCGGGCTTCGTCAATTCCGCCCCGCCGGGTTCGGGTGCCTTGCAAGGGCTGAAAAAAGCCGGAACTATCAGACAGATATCGGTCGAGCCCGCTGACCTGAGCCAGAAACCATCAAATTTGCGCATTGCCCGAAATTTGTCGCTGATTGTGCTGGTCGTGCTGTTGCTGCCGTATCTGCTGGCGCCGCTGTATCGCGCCGGCCATCCGGTCTCGACGCTGATGGCCTGGCGCACTTTGACCGGCGCGCCGATGTCACGGCAGTGGAGCGACCTCGGCGCGATGTCGCCCTGGCTGCCGCGTTCGGTGGTCGCCTCCGAGGATGCGAAATTCTGCAGCCATCACGGCATCGATTGGGGTGCGCTGCGCGAGGTGATCGACGACGCCGAGGAGGGCGAGGTGGCCCGCGGCGGTTCGACCATCACCCAGCAGGTGGCGAAGAACCTGTTCCTGTGGCCGGGCCGCAGCGTGGTCCGCAAGGCGCTGGAATTCCCGCTCGCGCTGTGGATCGATCTGGTGCTGCCCAAGCCGCGGATCCTGGAAATCTATCTCAACATCGCCGAGCTTGGCCCGTCCGGCCAGTTCGGCGCCCAGGCTGGAGCCATCTATGCCTTCGGCCATCCGGCCTCGAGCCTCGCGCCGCGCGAGGCGGCGCTGCTGGCGGCGATCCTCCCCAATCCGGTCCGGCGCAGCGCCCGGAATCCCGGCCCCGGCCTGCGCCGTCTGGCCGGAATCTATGCGGCCAGGTCGCAGGCGTCGGATTTGCGACGGTGCTGGAGCGAAAATCGAGGTTTTTGAGCCATTTTGGCGTATTTTCAACCTAGCCTTAGACCGTTCCATCCACTATAAGCGCGGCCTTACCGGCATCTCAGCTTGCGCCAAAAACGCTCCAGCCGTCCGCTTTGGGACGATGCCAACGACAACACCCCTAGAGGACACCGACATGGCCGTTCCCCGTAGAAAAACATCGCCCTCGCGGCGTGGCATGCGCCGCTCGGCGGACGCGCTGAAGAAGCCGACCTATGCCGAGGACAAGGATTCCGGCGAACTGCGCCGCCCGCATCACCTCGACCTGAAGACCGGCATGTACAAGGGCCGGCAGGTCTTGAAGGCCAAGAAAGAATCCTGATCAAGCATCGGGCGGGGTGCTGTGGTCATGGTTCCTGCCTGAATTTGGCCAACGAGTGAGGTAAGACCCGGCGGTGAAGCGAGTTGCGCTTCACCCGCTCATGTTCCGGTTTTCCTTAAGAAGGCCTCGCGATGTCAATGGTCGGTTTCCCGCTGCTTCTGATTCCGCTCGCGATCTACAACATCATCGTCTTCCTGATGCCCGGCGTCTCGCTTGCCGAGCCGGTCGTGACGGTGACGCTGATGTCGGGCGCAGAATGGCCGCTGGCGCTCAGCGATATGCTGCTGGCGCTGGGCATTGTCTTGCTGCTGTTCGAGGTCATCAAGGGTGCGCGCCCCGGCGCGAAATATCTCACCGATCATCTGTTGTCGCTGATCATATTCGGCGGCGCTGTCGCCGAGTTTCTGCTGTGGCCGCGGTTCGGCAGTTCGACCTATTTCCTGCTCGCGTTGCTGGCGCTAGTGGATTTCCTGTCGGGGATTGCGCTGCGCGCCCGGCGCGGGGCGCAGATGGCGCCAGCCGCTTCGCGGGAAACCCGGCGGCCCGCCTCCGTCACGCCCGAATCCAAGCCCGAACCTAAATTCATCGATCCCTCACCCGCGCCGTCAGTGCCGGCGGCCGCTGAATCGGTGCCGCTGGACCACCCCCAACCGCGAACTGCCGATCCCGACATTGCCGCAGCGTCGCCGTCGCCGGAGGTGCCGTCCCCGGAGCTCCAGCCTGGCAGCGGATCGCCGCGGCTGCCCGGCGGGCCGCGCTAACGCTCGCATTCAGATGATTTGCCGGGTCCGGCTGCCGGCCTGGCTTCGGCTGGCATTGTAGGCGGTCCGCGCATCCGCGAGAGTCGCCCGCCACAAGCCGCGCGTCTGCGGAGCCCCATCGGCGGTCGCGATCAGTTGAGTGACAAAAATCGAATTGGGCGACCACGGCTGACCCGGGCCCTTCGACCATTGCGCCGACGGGATCACCGGGACCAGCGCGACACTGGCGGGCTTTGCCTCCAAAACGACGCCGTCATCTACCGCAGGCTCTGGTCGATCGGTGGTTAACATCGGAAGTCACGATCCGGGCTGAATTGTAACGTTTTGGGACATTCAGTCCCTTACTACAATCATCTTCGCAAGGGCTATGCCGGTTCGTCCCGAGTCGTTCCGGGACATCGCCTCGCATGGTTTCCGGAATATTTATGATCTTTTCATAAGCTCTGGCACAAAAGTGGCCCTATGTTTGAGGTCCGAGAATCATCCGGCTTTGTCCCGAAACGAGGCGATCTTGACCCCCGCTATTCCCCCGCTTTCGAACATCCTTGCTTCGCTCGGCCATGCGGCCTTCGTATGGGACGTCGCGACCGACGAGATTGTCTGGAGCGATCAGGTGGCGTCGGTTTTCCCGGATATTCCGACGCCGGCGCTGGCGAGCGGCGCGGGGTTTTCAAATCTGATCGAGCCGGTGCGCTCGGTCCGGACTGACGCACTGGGCCATGCGCCGCCTTCGCACGCCGGAGATGGCGCGCCCTACCGCATCGAATATGGCGTGCGCGCCAATACCTCCGCTCCCGTGCAGTGGATCGAGGAATCCGGCTGCTGGTTCGCCGGCGCCGACGGCAAGCCGGCGCGCGTCCAGGGCGTCGTCCGGGTCAACAACGAACGTCACGCCCGCGACGAGCAGCTCGTGAAATTGTCGCGGCACGACCCGCTGACCGGTGAACTCAACCGCACGCACCTCATCGCATCGCTGGCCGAAGCCATCGAGGAAGCCGTCCGCTTCCGCACCTCCTGCGCGTTCATGTTGATCGGCATCGATCACCTGGCGCGCATTAACGACGCCTTCGGCTTCGATGTCGCGGACGCCGTGATTTCGGAAGTGGCCGCACGGGTTCGCACCCGCTTGCGCGGCGGCGACGTGCTCGGCCGGTTCTCCGGCAACAAGTTCGGGCTGGTCCTGAAGAACTGCACCGTCGACGACATGAACGTCGCCGCCGAGCGGTTTCTGGCCGGCATTCGCGACGAGGTGATACCGACCAAATCCGGCCCGGTCTCGGTTACCGCATCGATCGGCGCGGTCAGCGTGCCGCGCTACGCGCGCAGCGCCGACGATGCGATCAACCGCGCCCAGGAAACGCTCGATATGTCGAAGCGACGCCGCGCCGGATCGTTTTCGCTGTGGCGTCCGAATGTCGAGCGCGACGCCCAGCGCCGTGTCAATATTCGCGTCACCGATGAAATCGTCACCGCGCTCAATGAGCGCCGCATCGCGATGGCGTTCGAGCCGGTGGTGGATGCGCACTCGCGTCAGGCAGCGTTTTACGAGTGCCTGGTTCGCATGGAGCAGGATGACGGACAGGTTCTGCTGGCGCCGGACATTGTCCCCGTGGCCGAGAAGCTCGGCCTGATACGCCTGGTCGATCACCGCGTGCTCGAGCTGGTGGTGGCGGAACTGGCGGCCTCGCCGAAGGTGCAGCTCAGCCTCAACATATCCCCCGACACCACCATGGATCCGGACTGGTGGGCCTCAATCGAATCGCTGATGCGCGCGCATCCCGGCGTCGCCGAGCGGATGATCGTTGAAATCACCGAAACCGTGGCGATCCAGGACGTCGATGATGTCCGCGGCTTCGTCACGCGGTTGAAGAACTTCGGCAGCCGGATCGCGATCGACGATTTCGGCGCCGGTTACACCTCGTTCCGAAACCTGCGCAAGCTCGGCGTCGATATCGTGAAGATCGACGGCGAATTCGTGCAGAATATCGCACGCTCGGCCGATGACAGAGCCTTTGTGCAAACGCTGATCGATCTGGCGCGCCGGCTGGAAATCAAGACCGTCGCCGAATGGGTTCAGGACGAAGAGTCGGCGCAGATGCTGCGCGACTGGGGCTGCGACTACATCCAGGGACGCCTGATCGGGCTTGCCTCCTCGCAGCGGCCCTGGGGTGCGTCGGTTGCCGCGGTGCTTCCGGTCGCGGGTTAAAGCATCTGCCGGTCGTCGCCGCGTCCAATCGTTGGCGCGAAGGCGATCGACGCGGCCAGGACTCTTGAGGGGCCCTGACCGGATCAGATGATGCGGATCAGGTCTCGCCGCCGGCGAAGATATCCTTCTTGATGACCGCATGGACGCCCCAATTTCCGTCGACCACCTGGGTGATGCCGAAGTCGACGCCAATCGTGATGAGAGAGATTGCCTCATCCTCGGTCAGCTTCTTGGTCGTCATCAGAAATTTGCGCATCTTGCGGAACGCATCGCGCAAAGCCAGGTCAACCGACGATTTCGAGTAGATTTCCGACTGCGCCTTGTCCCCGAGTTCGGAGAGATAATTGGCGAAGCTGAAACCATGCACCAGCCACTCGTCCTTGGTTTCCAGCATTGGATAGTCGAGGGCTTCGAGAGCGGTGCCGACGAGGTCGGCCTTCTTGTGCAGGATGATCTGGAAGGTGCCGTTCAGCGAGCATTCGATGGCCGTGCCGCACAGCTCGGAATCTCCCTGAGAAGCGTGCGAGTCGCCAACCGATAGCAGGCCGCCTTCGACCGCCACCGGATAATACATCGTGGCGCCCTTGCCGATCCGCCAATTATCGATATTGCCGCCGGTGTAGCTCGGCGGAATCGAGTCAACGATATCGGCCTCCTTGGGCGCGAGGCCAATGACGCCGAAATGCGGGCGTATCGGAATGCGCACATTCTTCAGGATGCCGTGGTTCTCCTTGATCGTGGAGTGGTCGACGGGAACGCCGGGATAGTCGATGGTTTTGTGCACGACGCCGTATGGGTCGGTCTGCGGGGTCCATCTGAAATTGTACACGGCCTTCGCCCAATTCCGTTCGCCGGTGGCATCGACCTCGTAGATCGTGATCACTTCGCGCGGCTTGGGCTCGGTGAGCAGGTCCTTGTAGTGAAAGCCCCACCATGCCGCCGCGTTGCTGCCGAAAGCCTTGCCGGGATATTGCGGATTGGCGCAGGGCCGGGGCGCGACATCGATGATGCGCAGTTCGATCACGTCGCCCTCCTGGGCGCCGCGCACATAGACCGGGCCGGTGCAGATGTGCACGCCAAGGCCCTCGCCGGCGCCGCGCCCGAACAGCGAGGCATCCATCGGTCCGGCGCCGCGCCGGTTGACGCCCTTCTTTTCCTTGGTCCACAGGAACACGCTCTCGGCGCCGGGATCGCCCTTCACCATGCGCTCGGCGTCGTCATTGGCATGGTGGGTCAACGCTTCAATGGTGATGAAGTCGCCGGAATCGATCTCGACCTGCGGCTTCAGCGTCTTGCTGAAATAACCCCAATGCACGGTGTCGGCATTGGCGGGCAGATGATGATAGGACCGCTTGGCGGGTTGGTTCTTCTCGGCGGCGGCCGCCATTTGCGGCGTTACCAGGGAAATGCCGCCCGCGGTCATCGCCGCCGCGCCGCCGGCCGCGGCGAAGCTGGACCTCAGGAACGACCGGCGTTCCCGATCGAGCGTTTCCTTGAAATTTCGGTGGTGCAATTCGAATTCCGGACAGTTCTTGTCGTCACCGGCGCACATGTTCTACCTCCCCGTGGTTCAAAAAAAGCTGCCTGCAAGAAAAGCTCCTGCAAGAAAAGTTAATGCAAAAAGGGTGCCGTGCGGAGCCGTATTTGGACATTGATCAGGAACATATTTTGATCGGGGCCCGGCCGCGCGATAGCGATAGTCCCGACCGATTGCGGCAAGAGTTTTTTGAGGCTGCGGTCCGCGGACTGGAGAACGCGCTACGTCGCATCGGGCTTGGACCGACGTCATCCTGTTGTAAAACCACGGGGAGTCTGGCGGCGGCTGCGGCGAGCATCATGCTCGATTGTCGCTTACTTGCGACCGGTCGGTTCCGCGGGCTCAGCGACCGGCGTTGCTGCGTTCGACGGGACAGAAGACCACATCGCACGGTGATGGCACGCCACGGTGGAGCGAGGATGAGGCGGTGGCGCTGATTTCGCCCGGCGTCGATTTCGGTGTCACCCAGCCGATGGCAATTGGGGCGTGCACACGATCGGCAGAAAGCAGATGTTCCGGTAGCCGCTCACTCTTCCTTTTTCGGCTCCTTCGACATCCGATCGAGGCGGTCCTGCATGTCCTTCATCTGACGGCGCAGATCATCGATGTTGTCGTCTTCGGGGACCGGCTCAGGGGCCTTTTCGGGTTCGGTGGCAGCCGCCGCTCCCATGCGCGGCGGCACGAAAGGCTTGAACATCGAGAAGGTCTGCTGAAACAATTCCATGTTGCGGCGGACATGTTCTTCGAGCGGAGCAAAGGGTGTGCCGCTGAATGTGTTGGTGAGCTGCTTGCGGAATTTTTCCTGCTCGCGCGTCAGCGTGTCGATGGATTGCTCGAGATATTTCGGCACCACCATCTGCATGCTGTCGCCGTAAAATCGGATCAACTGCCGCAGGAAGGTGGTCGGCAGCAAGTTCTGGCCGGCCTTGTTTTCCTGTTCGAAGATGATCTGCGCCAGCACCGAACGGGTGATGTCGTCACCGGTCTTGGCGTCGTAGACGAGGAAATCCTCGCCGTCCTTGACCATCGCCGCGAGGTCCTCGAGCGTCACATAGGTGCTGGTGCCGGTATTATAAAGCCGTCGATTCGCGTATTTCTTGATCGTGGTGGGTTGGTCTGATTTCGCCATGGGCTCACACATGCACACCGAGGACGGGAACCCGACGGCTTCGCCGACGGGCTGACGAGCAACGCATCGCAGCAAAGGTAAGCATTTTCAATGCGGTTCGGCTACCGTTTTGTGCGGCACGGTTAATTCCAAAGCATAGGCACTGCTCAGGAAACTGCCAAGAGCGTCATTTTGAGTGCGCCGCGGCGAGATTTCGCCCTCCGACCAATTGACATGCCTCAACGACGTTAACAGGATGCGGCGAGAGACTGGCCCGCCATCCGGCCGCCCGCCGTCCGAGGCCTCAGGCCCAAAGAACTCAAACTCAGGAGATGTCCATGTCAGACGATGTCGTCATCGTCAGCGCCGCCCGCACCCCGGTCGGAAGTTTCAACGGTGCGTTCGCCACCATGCCGGCCCACGATCTCGGTGCCATCGCCATCAAGGCCGCGCTGGAGCGCGCCGGCATCGAGCCGGGCCGTGTATCCGAGGTGATAATGGGTCAAATCCTGACCGCGGCCCAAGGCCAGAACCCGGCCCGTCAGGCTTCGATCGCCGCCGGTATCCCGGTGGAAAGCCCGGCCTGGGGTGTCAATCAATTATGCGGCTCGGGCCTGCGCACGGTCGCGCTGGGCTACCAGGCCCTGCTCAACGGCGATTCCGAAATCGTCGTCGCGGGCGGCCAGGAATCCATGAGCATGGCCCCGCACGCGCAGTACCTGCGCGGCGGCGTCAAGATGGGCGCGGTCGAATTCATCGACACCATGATCAAGGACGGATTGTGGGACGCCTTCAACGGCTACCACATGGGCAACACCGCCGAGAACGTCGCAAGGCAGTATCAGATCACGCGCGCCCAGCAGGACGAATTCGCGGTTGCCTCGCAGAACAAGGCCGAGGCCGCGCAAAAGGCCGGCAAGTTCAAGGACGAGATCGTCCCGGTCACCATCAAGTCCCGCAAGGGCGACATCATCGTCAGCGACGACGAATATCCGCGCCACGGCGCCACCCTCGACGCGATGGCCAAGCTCAAGCCGGCCTTCGAGAAGGACGGCACCGTCACCGCCGGCTCAGCCTCCGGCATCAATGACGGGGCCGCCGCGGTGGTGCTGATGACCGCCAAGCAGGCCGCCAAGGAAGGCCGGAAGGTGCTCGGCCGCATCGTCTCCTGGGGCCAGGCCGGCGTCGATCCCAAGATCATGGGCACCGGGCCGATCCCGGCCTCGCGCACCGCGCTGAAGAAGGCCGGCTGGAGCGTCGGCGATCTCGACCTGATCGAGGCCAATGAAGCCTTCGCGGCGCAGGCCTGCGCGGTCAACAAGGACCTCGGCTGGGATACTTCCAAGGTCAACGTCAATGGCGGCGCGATCGCGATCGGCCACCCCGTCGGCGCGTCCGGCGCGCGCGTGCTGGTGACGCTGCTGCACGAAATGCAGAAGCGTGATGCCAAGAAGGGGCTCGCCACGCTGTGCATCGGCGGCGGCATGGGCATCGCAATGTGCATTGCACGCGACTAAACCTGCGGCGCGGCGTGATGAAAAGATCATCTCGCAACTGCACGCTTTATACTTAAGATGAAACGCCCGGCTCGCGCCGGGCGTTTTATTCTTGATGTTCGTCAAACGGGCCGCTTAATTCCAAGCTACATAAGAGCGTCGTTCAAAAAAGCCGAGGGAGGGATTCGACATGGCACGAGTTGCATTGGTGACGGGGGGAACGCGCGGTATTGGAGCTTCGATCAGCAAGGCGCTGAAGGCCGCCGGTTACAAGGTTGCGGCCAGCTACGCCGGCAACGACGCGGCGGCGGAGAAATTCAAGGCCGAGGCCGGCATCCCCGTCTACAAATGGGACGTGAGTTCGTTTGACGCCTGCGCCGCCGGCGTCAAGCAGGTCGAGGCCGATCTCGGCCCGGTCGATGTCCTCGTCAATAATGCCGGCATCACCCGGGACGGTGCGTTCCACAAGATGACGCTTGAGCAGTGGAACGCGGTCATCAACACCAATCTCGGTTCGCTGTTCAACATGACGCGCCAGGTGATCGAGGGCATGCGCGCCCGCAAATTCGGCCGCGTCATCAACATCTCATCGATCAACGGCCAGAAAGGCCAGTTCGGACAGGTCAATTATTCGGCGGCCAAGGCCGGCGATATCGGGTTCACCAAGGCGCTGGCGCTGGAGAATGCCAAGGGCGGCATCACCGTGAATGCGATCTGCCCCGGCTATATCAACACCGAGATGGTGCAGGCCGTGCCGAAGGACGTGCTGGAAAAGAGCATCCTGCCGCTGATCCCGATCAACCGCCTGGGCGAACCCGACGAGATCGCCCGCGCCGTGGTGTTTCTTGCCGCCGACGAGGCAGGCGGCATTACCGGCTCGACGCTCTCGATCAATGGCGGGCAATATATGGTGTGATCCGAAGGCGTCATTCCGGGATGGTGCATTGGCACCAGACCCGGAATCTTGAGATTCCGGGTTCGCTCGGTCCCCTCGCGCCCCGGAATGACGACGCATAAGATGACCCCCCGTACCGCGACCCTGATCGGACTGACCGCGATCCTGATGTGGTCGCTGTTGGCCGCGCTGACGGTAGCGACGGGGAAAATCCCGGCCCTTCAGCTGGCGGCGATGACGTTCGCGATCGGCGCGCTGGTCGGGTCGCTGACCTGGATCGGGCGGCCAGATGCCATCCGTTCGCTGAGGCAGGCGCCGCTGGCATGGATCGTCGGGGTCGGCGGGCTGTTCGGCTATCACGCGCTGTATTTCCTGGCGCTGCGCTTCGCACCGCCGGCCGAAGCCGGCCTTCTGAACTATCTCTGGCCGCTCTTGATCGTGCTGTTTTCCTCGTTGCTGCCGGGCGAGCGGTTGGCGCCGCACCACATCATCGGCGCGCTGCTGGGGCTTGCCGGCACAGTATTGTTGTTTGCCGGCAACAGCATGAGCGGCTTTTCGCATGGCCAACTGCCTGGCCTCGTCGCGGCGTTCATTGCAGCCTTCGTCTGGGCGGCCTACTCGGTGATGTCGCGCAAGCTCAAATCGGTGCCGACCGATGCGGTGGCGGGATTTTGTCTCGCTACCGCGCTGCTCGCCGCGCTCGTTCACGGGCTGGTGGAGGATACCCTGTGGCCCGATACGACAACGCAATGGCTGGCGGTCGCAGCACTCGGCGTCGGGCCGGTCGGCGCTGCATTCTACGCCTGGGATGTCGGCATGAAGCGCGGCGATATCCGCGTGCTGGGGGCGGCGTCCTACGCGACGCCGCTGCTCTCGACCTTGTTTTTGATTCTGGCCGGCTTTGCCAAGCCGAGCGCCAATCTCGCGATCGCCGCCGTGCTGATCGCCGGTGGCGGGCTGGTCGCGGCGAGGGATATGATCTGGCGGCGCTGAGGCGTCGGGCTATCCCGCCGGCGCCCATCCCTTCGGCGCCAGTTCGAATTTCGCAAATTCAAATCCCGGCGCCACGGTGCAGCCGACCAGCGTCCAGTCGCCCGCACTTTCCGCCGCCTGCCAGGCTTGTGCCGGCACGATCGCCTGCGGCACTTCGCCGGCGGCGAGGTCCGGACCGAGCCTGACGCTACGCTTGCCGTTCTCATCGGCAATCTGCAAGGTCAGCGCGTGGCCGGCGTAATAGTGCCAGATTTCCACCGCGTCGATGCGATGCCAGTGCGAGCGCTCGCCGCGCGCCAGCAGGAAATAGATCGCGGTGGAACGCGCGCGCCCCTCGGCGTCAGGGCGGGGGTCGCGAAACGTCTCGCGATAGTGGCCACCTTCCGGATGCGGCTTCAATTCAAGCCGCGCGATGATGGCGGCAGCGGAAGGCAGCTTGACCATCAGGACTGCGCTTGCATCAGGATTTGTTCTTGCGTTCGCGCAGTTCGCCGAACACTTCGGCGGCGCTCTTGCCTTTCATCCGCACGCTCGCTGCAACAGATGGCTCGTCGGCGCGCAGGAACACATTTGCCTTTTTTTCCTCGCCGAGCAGCGTCGGAATCGTCGGCTTATTTTCCGCCCGCAAACGTTTCACTTCCTCGGCGCGCGCTTTCAGCGCGGCATTGTCCGGCTCGATGGTCAGCGCGAATTTGATATTGGCAGCGGTGTATTCATGGCCGCAATGGAGTTTGAAATCGTCAGGCAGCGCCCGCAGCTTGAGCAGCGAATCCCACATCATCGGATAGGTGCCCTCGAACACCCGTCCGCAGCCGATCGAGAACAGCGTGTCGGCGGCGAACAGCGCCTTTTCGTTGTCGAAGACGTAGCTGATGTGGTCGAGGGTGTGGCCCGGGGTCTCCAGCACCCGCGCCAACAGGCTTCCCACCCTCACGACGTCGCCCTGGCCGGTGCGCAGGTCGACATTTGCAATTTTGGTGGACTGGTCATGGGGTGCGACCACGCGGCATTTGTATTTCTGCTTCAGTTCGGCGACGCCGCCGACATGGTCGTGGTGATGATGGGTGATAAGAATATCGGTCAGCGTCCAGCCCTCGCGCTCCAGCGCCTCGATGATCGGGGCTGCTTCCGGCGCATCGATCGAGGCGGTCGCCCCGGTCTCGGGATCGTGAATCAGATAGCCGAAATTATCGGCCAGGCAGGGGAACAGGCGAATTTCGGCAGCCATGATATCTCCGTCGATTGGTTGAGGCGAGGGACCCCCATATGGGCATGAAATATGGCGTTAACGCCGAATGAGCAATGCGTTATTCGCCGCTTATATCGGGGCGGACCGTGTTAGATTACATCCATGACCATCGATGTGATTGATCTCCGCGATTTCTATTCGCAGCGCCTCGGCATCGTGGCGCGGCGGCTGATCAATCGCGGCATTCATGCGCGCTGGCCGAACGCCGGGGGTCAACGGGTGCTCGGCCTCGGCTATCCCACGCCCTATCTCGGCCTGTTTCGCGAGGACTCCGAGCGCTGCATCGCCTTCATGCCGGCGGCGCAGGGCGTGTTGAAATGGCCGACCGCGCGCCCGACGCTCGCTACCCTGGTCGATGAATTTTCGCTGCCGCTGCCGGATGCCGCCGTCGACCGCATCCTCCTGGTGCATGCGCTGGAAATGTCCGACGATCCGGAAGGGCTGTTGCGCGAGGTGTGGCGGGTGCTGGCGCCGTCCGGCCGCATGATGGCGATCATTCCGAATCGGCGCGGGGTGTGGACTCGCACCGATAACACGCCGTTCGGTCATGGCCGGCCCTATTCGCGCTCGCAGATCACGCAATTGCTGCGGCAGACCTGGTTCACCCCGACGGGATGGGGCGAGGCCCTGTTCATGCCGCCGGTCGCCGGTGGCTGGTTCCTGCGCTCGGCGATGGCGTGGGAGCGCGTCGGCGCCGCACTGTCGCTACCCTTCGCTGGGGTTCACATCGTCGAAGCCACCAAGCAGGTCTATCGTGCGATCCCGGCGCACCGCGAACGCACACGGCTGATTCCGGAACTGCCGCCGGTGCTCGTACCGTCGTCATTCCAGCGGGATGATGGGTAGAGCCGATACGGCACGGAGACTCGCGAGGAGCCAGCTACTCATTAGCTACTCATTCCCGGGATTGAAATCATCGCCCGGCGTCACCGGCGCGGCCATGCCTTCGGGGCGCGGGCCGTGCGGCCGGCGACGGCGTCGCGGCGGGAAACGCTCGCCGCCATTGCCCTCGAAACCGCCCGGGGCGCCGTTGATCTGCGGCTGCGGTCCGGTGATGAACGACGGCAAACGGTCGACGCTGACATTATCGGGGATCACCGGTTGCGGCTGCGGCTGCGGTTGAAACTGCGGCTGCGGGCGATGCTCGCGATGGCTGTTGTGCTCGCGGGGCGGATGCTGGTCGCGCGGCTGGTAGGGTTGTCCCTCGCGCTGCTGGTCGCGCTGATTGTTGTCGCGCGGCACGAACGGCTGCTGTTGCACCGGGACAAAGCCGGGCTCCTGCCCGAAATTGGAAAAGCTCTCGCTGTCGTCGTCGCCGTCCTCCGAGGCCATCTCATTTTCGGTGCGCGGCTGCGGCTGGTTCTGACGGAATTGCTCCTGGGCGGCGGCGATCAGGCGAAAATAATGCTCGGCATGCTGATAATAATTCTCGGCGGCGACCGGGTCGCCGGAAGAGCGGGCGTCGCGCGCCAGTTGCACATATTTTTCCGCGACGTGGGATGCTGTGCCGCGGATTTTGATGTCCGGTCCGTTGGACTCGAACACCCGGGTCATCGGGTTCTGGCCGCGTCGGTTGTTATTATTGTTGTTGTTATTATTGTTGTTATTCCGGTTACGCATCCGTTTGTTGTTCTGACCGTTTCTCATGTCGTGCCTTTATTCCAGCCCTGAAGTTACTTGCCTTGGATAAGTTACCAGCCTTGGATCGCCCATTACCACGGTTCGCCCCACCGGCACGCGCTAGGCGCACCGAATTACGGGGCGGCTCAATTCCACACAGATTTGCCGTACGTCGCAGTCAACAAAGACGCGTTCCCCACCAGCCCGGCGTGTGCCGCCGACCGCATCAAATCATTCCGCCTGCCAAAACAAGCACAGGTTTCTCGCGTGAGTTTTCAAGCGCAATATCAGGCTTTCGTTCGCTTTGCGGTCGGAAGCAGCGATGCTCTCTAAAGCCGTCGCGCTCAAAGGGACCTGCGTTTTGGAACCTTTCACTCGGGGCGGGCTCTCGCTTTGAGAACTCTGGCCTCCACCCGCTATTTCCCTTTGGGGGTATCTGCGGGGCCAGCAACCCTGGACCGATGTTGTAGATGGAACGTAGTCGCTCCCGGGGAATATTCCAAGCAGTTTTTTTGCGTTCCAATCGGGCATTATCGAGGCGCTTTCCGGCCCGCGACCGCTCGCGGGACGCCGGCCAGATCGGCCTTGGGAGGCCGTTCGAGCATTAACCCTGCTGCCGTCATCAATCGCTGGATATGGCCGCTTTGGCCAAGTCCGGCCTCCACGATAAGCCTGCCTCCGGGCGCAAGCAGTCCCGCAGCCTGCGGAATCAGCGCACGATAGGCGTCAAGGCCATCGGCGCCGCCGTCGAGCGCGGCAGGCGGGTCATACGCGCGCACCTCGCTGGCGAGACCGGCAATGTCAGCTGAGCGGATATAGGGCGGGTTCGATACGATCAGATCGAAGACGCCCGACAGCGCCGCCGCGTAGTCACAGGCGACGAAAGCCGCGCGTGGGGTGAATCCGAGATGGGCGGCATTGCCGCTCGCGATTTGCAACGCCGCCAGACTGATGTCGGTGCCGACGCCACAAGCCCCGGGCAATTCGGACAACAGCGCCAATAGAATCGCGCCTGATCCGGTGCCGATATCGGCGATGCGGAGCCGGTGAAGCGGCTCGGCACGCCCTATTTCAAGCGCCAGTTCGACCACCGTTTCGGTATCCGGCCTCGGCACCAGCGTTGCGGCCGAGAGCCGCAACGGCAACCCCCAGAACTCCTTGAATCCGATAATGCGCGCGACCGGCTCTCCGGCGAGGCGCCGCTGTGCGAAATCCTCAAGTCGTATCGACTCGTCTGGTCTGACCGGCCGTGCGGCGGCCGCGATCAGCCCGGTGAGATCGAGACCCAGCGCCGCGCCGACCAGCATCCGCGCGTCGAGCTCGGCGGAGTCGATGGCGCTGGATCCGAATCGGACGGTGAGCCTACGCCGTGCAGCTTCGACGGTTTGTCCGGCGAAGGATTCGCTCACGCCGCAGCGCCTTGCGCGGCAAGCTGCGCGGCCTGATGCTCGGTGGTCAGCGCATCGACCAATTCGCCGAGCGCTTCGCCCGCGATCACCTGCGGCAATTTATAAAGCGTCAGGTTGATGCGATGATCGCTGACGCGGCCCTGCGGGAAATTATAGGTGCGGATGCGCTCGGAGCGGTCGCCGGAACCGACCTTCTCGCGGCGGTCCGCCGAGCGCACCGCGTCGATGCGCTGACGTTCGGCGTCGTAGATCCGTGAGCGCAGGATATTCATCGCCGAGGCGCGGTTCTTGTGCTGGGAGCGGCTGTCCTGCATCATCACCACGATGCCGGTCGGAATGTGGGTGATGCGAATCGCAGATTCGGTCTTGTTGACGTGCTGGCCGCCGGCGCCCTGCGCCCGCATGGTTTCGATCCGCAAATCATCCTGTTTGATGTCGACGTCGACTTCCTCGACCTCCGGCAGCACCGCCACCGTCGCCGCCGAGGTGTGAATGCGGCCCTGCGTCTCGGTGTCGGGCACGCGCTGTACCCGGTGCACGCCGGATTCGAATTTCAGCCTGGCGAACGCGCCGCGGCCCCGCACTTCGGCGATGATCTCCTTGTAGCCGCCCATGGTGCCCTCGCTGGCGGAGATCACCTCGACCTTCCAGCCCTGCAAGGCGGCGAATCGCTCATACATCCGGAACAGGTCGCCGGCAAAAAGCGCGGCCTCGTCGCCGCCGGTGCCGGCGCGGATTTCCAGCACGACGTTGCGGTCGTCCATCGCGTCCTTGGGCAACAGCGCCACGCGGATCTGCTGCGCCAATTCGACGCTGCGCGCCCCGAGCGTCGCACGCTCGGCTTCCGCCATGGCGCGCATTTCCGGCTCGGTCAGGGGGTCCGATATCAGCGCGTCGATACCGGCAATCTCCGCATTGGCGGCGCGGTAGATTTTCACCGCGTCAATCAGCGGATTGAGCTCGGCGAGTTCCCGGGTGATCCGCACATAGTCCTCGGAATTCACCTGGCCCAGCAATTGGGCCTCAAGTGAGGCGTGGTGCGCCAGCAGAATGTCAAGTTTGGCTTCGGGGAGCATCGACATGGTTTGGTCTCGAATACACGCGCATTCAGCAAAAGTGGATACCGGTTTTGCGAATAAAATGCGCCTCAACTCATAAAAGGCCTCGGCGCGTCAGGCGGGACTGCGCCGCTACAACGACAGCCCCTCGGCCTCGGCGAATTCGGTCAGCTTCTGCCGGATCGACACGCTGCCCGACGGCGCATCGAGCAGCGGCATCATGACGGCTTCGGCCTTCCTGGCGTCGAGGTCGAGGATCATCGCCTTGACCGGACCGTGCCCGGTGGCCGACAACGACAGCGAGCGATATCCGAGCGCAATCAGTGCCAGCGCGCCGAGCGGCTTCGATGCCATCTCGCCGCAGAGCGAGGCGGATTTTTTCGCCGCCTTCGCCTTCTGCACGATCTCGCGCAGTGCCCGCAGGATCGGGGCGGACATGGTGTCGAACCGTTCGGAAACCTTGGCGTTGCCGCGATCGACCGCGAACAGGAACTGAAACAGATCGTTGGATCCCACGGAAACGAAATCCACTTTCTTCAACAGCTCATCGAGCTGATAGAGCAGCGCCGGAACTTCCACCATGGTGCCGACGTCGATGCGTTCCGGCAGCGGATGGCCGTGCTGGCGCAGATAGGTCAGCTCGCGCTCGACGATCGCCTTGGCGGCATCGAACTCGGCGACTTCGGTGATCATCGGAAACATGATGCGCAGCGCGCGTCCGCCGCCGGCCCGCAGCAGCGCGCGGATCTGGCCGCGCAACAGGCCGGGCCGGTCAAGCCCGAGCCGGATCGCGCGCCAGCCGAGCGCCGGATTTTCCTCGACCACGGTCTCCATATAGGGCAGCGCCTTGTCGCCGCCAATGTCGAGCGTCCGGAACGTCACCGGCTTGGGGCCCGCGGCATCGAGCACCGTGCGGTACAGCGCCAGCTGGTCGCTGGTGCGCGGCAGGCTCTGGCCGACCATGAACTGCAGTTCGGTGCGGAACAGGCCGATGCCGGCGCTGCCGGTGTCGTCGATATGGGGCAGATCGATGGTCAGGCCCGCGTTGATCATCAATTCGACGGGCTGGCCATCCTTGGTGACGCAGGGCATGTCGCGCAGCGCGGAATATTGTGCCTGCCGCCGTGCGCGAAACCGCACCCGCTCCGCATAGGCCTGCTCGATCTCCGCCGAGGGCCGGACATAGATCGAGCCCGAGGTGCCGTCGACGATGATGGCGTCGCCGGGATCGGCGATCCCCGGCGCATTCGGGATCTCGCCGACCGCGGGGATACCGAGCGCGCGCGCCACGATCGAGACGTGGGAATTGGCAGTGCCTTCCTCCAGCACCAGCCCGCGCAGGCGCTTGCGATCATAGTCGAGCAGCGCCGCGGGTCCCATCGCGCGCGCGATCAGGATGGCGTTGTCGGGCAGCTGTTCGCGGGAAGGCGCATGATCCTGCCCGACCAATTGCCGCATCAGCCGATGGCCGAGGTCCTCGAGGTCGTGCAGGCGATCGCGCAAATAGGGGTCGGTGGAGCGCAGCATGCGCGCACGGGTGTCGGACTGCACGCGCTCGACGGCGGCCTCCGCGGTGAGGCCGGTGGCGACCGCCTCGTGCAGCTTGTGCGACCAGCCGTGATCATTGGCGAACATGCGGTAGGCTTCCAGCACGTCGCGGTGCTCGCCGCCATCGGCGACGTCGCCGCGCTCCAGCATGCGGTCGAGATCGGCCCGCAGCTTCGCCAATGCCGCGTCGAGGCGCTTGATTTCCTTGGGCAGGTCTTCGGCAATGTAATTGGTGATGACGACGCGCGGTTCATGCAGCACGACATGGCCGAGCGCGATGCCGTCGGACAGGATCGCGCCGGTCTTGTGCAGCGAATGCCGCGCCGCGGGTTCGGCGCCGGGCTCCGCCAGCGCCGACAGCTCGCCCGAGGCGATCATCTCCGCCAGCACCATCGCGGTGGTCTGCAGCGCCTCGACCTCTTCCTCGACATAGGTGCGCTTGGCGCGGTTCTGCACCACCAGCACGCCGAGCGTATTGCCCGCGCGCAGGATCGGAACGCCGAGGAACGAGTGATAGATTTCTTCGCCGGTTTCCGGGCGGAAAGAGAAGGCCGGATGGCTTTGCGCGTCGCTCAGATTGAGCGGCGTCGCCTCGCTCGCGACCAGACCGACGAGGCCTTCATGCGCGCTCAAGACGGTTCGGTGCACCGCGTCGCGGTTGAGGCCTTCGGTGGCGTAGAGTTCCAGCGTATTATCGACGCGCAGCACATAGGTCGAGCAGACTTCGGCCACCATGTTGGCAGCGATCAGCACCACGATCTTGTCCAATCGCTCCTGGGCCGAGACCTGCTCCGCCATGGTTTCGCGAAGCCGTCTCAGCAAGACGCGGGGGCCCCCCGACGCGCTCCGCATGTGCTAAAATCCTCCCCTGCGGGGCCGGCCCGCCGGGTGGCCGGCAGCTGGCATTAAACCTAAGAAAAACAACAATTTTATCCATTTGGCGCCGCCGCAGGCCCAGGATACCGGCCGAATCAGCACTGCCAAACTGTGACACAGTTTGCGGCGGCTCACCCATCAGGCCGTATAGCGAATTGAGGCTTGTTTTGCCAAGCAAAACGCCTGCCAGAGCGGTAACGTCTCCGCCAAGCCAATGCTGCGCCCGCTAAGGGAAGTTCTTTCCAGAGATCGATGACCGAGCAGGGATTCTGCATGCGGCAAACACGACCTCACCTCTCCTGCCGGTCAAACCTCCTGCCGGCCGCTCAGACCTGATCGAGCCCATAGAGCGTGTGCAGCGTGCGCACCGCAAGCTCGGTATAGGCGGTGTCGATCAGCACCGAAAATTTGATTTCGGAGGTGGTGATGGCGCGGATGTTGATATTGCGCGCGGCAAGGGCCGCGAACGCCTTGGCGGCGACGCCGGCATGGCTGCGCATGCCGCTGCCGATGACCGAGACTTTCGCGACATCGGTGGCGCTGTCGAGCCGGGCATAGCCGATCGTGGCCTTGGCCGACGCGATGGTATCGCGGGCGCGGTTGTAGTCCGAGGCCGGAACGGTGAAGGTCAGGTCGGTGGTGGCGCCGTCCTCCGAGACGTTCTGCACGATCATGTCGACGTTGATATTGGCCTCCGCGAGCGGACCGAAGATCGAGGCGGCGACGCCCGGCTTGTCCTCGATCTGGCGGACGGAAATCTGGGCCTCGTCCTTGGAAAAGGCGATGCCGGTGACGACGTGGTTCTCCATGATTTCCTCCTCGCTGCAGATCAGCGTGCCCGGCGGCTGGTTGGCGTGCGGGTCGATATCTTCAGGCTTGTCAAAGCTGGAGCGGACGAAAATCGGCATGTTGTACACCATGCCGAGTTCCACCGAGCGGACCTGCAGGACCTTGGCGCCCTGCGAGGCCAGTTCCAGCATGTCCTCGAAGGCGATCTTGTCGAGCCGGCGCGCCTTGGGAACCACCCGCGGATCGGTGGTATAGACGCCGTCGACATCGGTATAGATATCGCAACGGTCGGCATGAATGGCGGCGGCGATAGCCACCGCCGAAGTGTCGGACCCGCCGCGTCCGAGCGTGGTGATTCGGTTGGTTTGCGGGTAGAGGCCCTGGAAGCCGGCGATCACGGCAACTTCCTTGCGTTCCCTGAACCGGTTGATCAACTCGGCACCGTCGATATCGAGAATCCGTGCGGAGGCGTGGGCGTCGCTGGTTTTGATCGCGATCTGCCAGCCTTGCCAGGAACGCGCCTGAATGCCGATCGCCTGCAGCGCAATCGCGAGCAGCCCGGCGGTGACCTGTTCGCCGGACGCCACCACCGCGTCATATTCGCGCGCGTCATGCATGGCCGAGGCCTCGCGGCACCATTCCACCAGCTCATTGGTCTTGCCGGCCATCGCCGAGACGACCACGGCGACGTCATGGCCGGCATCGACCTCGCGCTTCACGTGCCGCGCGACGTTGCGGATGCGGTCGATATTGGCGACGGACGTGCCGCCGAATTTCATCACGAGGCGGCTCATGACGGCTGGTGCATTCCCCTGCAGGACAAGTAATGTGACCCGTCCGCAAAACCGGAAGCGCGCGGGCCAAAAGGCGCGTATACATAGCGGCGCGGTCGGGAGCAAGCAACCGGGGTCCGGCTATCCCCGAAACGGCGCGGGACCAGTTGTGTCGGGATCATTGAGGCTGAATGTATGGGGCGTTATATCGACGATATCCTGCAGCCGGGCGAGAAAGTGCTGTATTCGACCAACGCGCACTGGATATTCTATTGGCCCGCGATTGCGGCATGGATCGTGGCCGCGGTTCTGCTGGTTCTGTCGCGGGCGGCCGTCACCGAAGGCGTGGTTCTGCTCTGCCTGTCGGCCTCCGCCGTGGTGGCGCTCGCCGCGCTATACTGGTCCGCCACGGCCTGGTTCCACCGCTGGACCACCGAGACCGACGTGACCAACATGCGCGTCGTCCACAAGGCCGGATTCATCAAGCGCCGCACCTTCGAGATGAGCCTCGACAAGGTCGAGAGCGTCGACGTCAACCAGAGCATCCTCGGCCGTATCCTCAATTACGGCGACGTAACGGTCCAGGGCATCGGCGAGGGCAAGGAAACCATCGCGACCATCGCTTCGCCGCTGGCGCTTCGCAATTTCATCACCGCGCGATAGGAGCGGCGCGCACCCATGACCATGCAACAGAATTCTCCTGCGGATTTTTCCAGCGTCCCCGCGTCCACCGTCGATCCAGCCGAGATCGCGAAATTCTCCAGGCTGTCGGACCAATGGTGGGATCCCAAGGGCAAGATGGCGCCGCTGCACAAGATCAATCCGCTGCGGCTGACCTATATTCGCGACGCCGCCTGCCACAAGTTCGAGCGCAACGTCAAAAGCCTGAATTGCCTCTCCGGCCTGCGCATCCTTGATATCGGCTGCGGTGCCGGCCTGTTGTGCGAGCCGTTTACGCGGCTCGGCGCGCAGGTGATCGGCGTCGATCCGTCCGCCAGCAACATCGCGGCGGCCAAACTGCATGCCGACAAGGGTCATTTATCGATCGACTATCGCTGCACCACGGTCGAAGAGATGGACGTGCGCGAACGCTTCGATGTCGTGCTGGCGATGGAAGTGGTCGAGCATGTCAGCGATGTCGGCGTGTTCCTCAATCGCTGCGCGGCGATGCTGAAGCCGGGCGGGTTGATGGTGATTTCGACGCTGAACCGCAACTGGAAGAGCTTTGCGCTGGCCATCGTCGGCGCGGAATATGTCCTGCGCTGGCTGCCGCGCGGCACCCATCAATGGAGCAAATTCGTCACCCCCGACGAACTCGCGCATCATCTGCATGCCGACAAGCTCGCGATTACCGAGCAGACCGGGGTGGTCTACTCGCCGCTCGCCGACCGCTGGGGCCTCTCCTCCGATATGGACGTGAACTACATGGTGGTGGCGGAATCGGGTTGAGTATCAAACACGATGTTGATTCTTACCCTGCCCTGGAGGGGGAGGGTCGATCGCGCAGCGATCGGGGTGGGGTGACGGTCTCTCGCTTCGAACGCTGCCCGAGTTGAAAGACCGTCACCCCACCCCGTCTCGCATCTTGCGATGCGAGCCGACCCTCCCCTCCAGGGCAGGGTGAAGACAGCAGCCCCCCATGTTCTCCATCGCATCGCTCTGGATTCCCTTCACCATCACCGCGGCGATGGGGCAGGTGGCGCGCAATGCGATGCAGCGGCAATTGACCGGGCCGCTCGGCACCTGGGGCGCCACCAATATCCGCTTCCTGTTCGGCTTTCCGTTCTCGCTGGTGTTCCTTGCGGGGGTGTTGGTCTCGACCGGCGATCGATTGCCGTGGCCGACCTCCGCGTTCTGGCCCTGGCTTCTGCTCGGCGCGCTCTGCCAGATCGTCGCCACCGGGCTGATGCTGCTTGCGATGAACGAGCGCTCGTTCGTGGTGACGACGGCCTACCTCAAAACCGAGGCGATCCAGACCGCGATCTTCGGCTTTGTCTTTCTCGGCGATCATCTCACCGCGCCGAAGGTGATAGCGATCCTGATCGCAACGGTGGGCGTCATCGTCACCGCGCTGCGGCCCGGTGGCGCGAAAGTCTTCGCCGATCCGAGGCCGACAGTGCTGGGCCTGGTCGCGGCGGCGACGTTCGCGCTGTCGGCGATCGGGTTCCGCGGCGCGATCATCACGATATCGGGCACCTCGTTCGTGACGGCGGCGACCTACACGCTGGTGTTCGGGCTGTTCGTGCAGACGCTGGTGCTGACGATCTATCTGCTGGCGCGCGCGCCCGGCGTGCTCAGGGCGATCATCAGATTGTGGAAACCATCTGTTTTCGCGGGCTTCATGGGCGCGTTCGCCTCGCAGTTCTGGTTCCTGGCGTTTGCGCTGACGGCGGCCGCCAATGTGCGCACGCTGGCGCTGGTCGAGGTGCTGTTCGCGCAGGCCGTGGCGTATTATTCGTTCAAGCAGCCGCTGTCGGCGCGCGAACTCTCCGGCATCGCGCTGATCGTTGTCGGCGTTGCGTTATTGGTGGCAGTCTAGAGCGTTTTCCAGCGAAGTGGGCCCCGGTTCGCGTAAAGAAAACGCGTCAAAACAAAAAGCTAGAGCCTCCGTTCCGATTCAATCGGAACGGAGGCTCTAGCGCTTGAATGCAATCAGCACCGCGCCGGCGGCGATCAGTACAATGCCGAGCCAGCCGTTGAGCGAGGGCCGCTCGCCGAGAAAAACCACGCCGAACAGCGCCACCAGCACCACGCTCAATTTGTCGATCGGCGCCACCAAAGTCGCCGGCCCGAGTTTTAGCGCACGAAAGTAACACAGCCAGGAGGCTCCGGTGCCGAGCCCGGAAAGCACCAGAAAGATCCAGCTCCTCTGCGAGATCGGCCCGGGATTGGCGAATTGCCCGGTCGAAAACAGGATCAGCGACAAACTGATCAGCACGATGATGGTGCGGATGAAGGTGGCGAGGTCGGGATTGATATCCTCGACGCCGACTTTGGCGAAGATCGCGGTCAGGGCTGCGAACATCGCCGACAGCACTGCCCAGGCTTGCCAGGAGGAGAAGGTTTCCGGGTTCATAAGGAGTGTCTTTCATTGGCCGTCATTGCGAGGAGCCAACGGGTCGCGCGAACGCGCGCCCGATGACAGGCTCCGCGACGAAGCAATCCACCTTTTTGCGGGTGGCTCTGGATTGCTTCGCTTCGCTCGCAATGACGCGGACCGGTTACCGCCTGCGTGTCAGTTCCTGTCGTTCGGCAGTACCGGCAGCGGCGCCACGTCGACGCCTTCATCGATCAACGCGCGCGCTTCATCCGGCGAGGCCTCGCCGTAGATCGGGCGATGCTCGATATCACCGTAATGCATCTTGCGGGCTTCATTGGGAAAGCGCTCGCCGACATTGTCGGCGTTCTTGACGATATGGTCGCGCAACTCCTTGAGCTTGGCGCGCAGCTCGCGCTCCTGCGCCATCAGCAATGGCGTGGACGCCGGGGCTGTGACATCGGTGGCCGCCGCAGGCGCGGGAGCTGCGCTTTCGCGGCCCTTCCTGGTCACGATCTGCGGCGCCATGATGGCGCGCTCGACCTTGGCCGAACCGCAGATCGGGCAGTTCACCAGCCCGCGCTTTTCCTGGGCCTCATAGGCCGAAGAGCTCTGGAACCAGCTTTCGAACCCGTGGCCGCGCTCGCAGCGCAGATGGTAATGGATCATGCCGATCCCCGCACCAGCTGCAGATGTTCGGGGCCGGCCTTCGGATCGGCGACGCTGAACCGCCTTCCGTGTTCCAGCGACGGCACGGTCTTGCGCGCGGTCTCGACCTTGGATGGATCGATCTTCGCCATGAAAACGCCGGTCTCGGCGGCGCCGCCTTCGGCGAGCACGGTGCCCCAGGGGTCGACGATCAGCGAGTGGCCGTAGCTCTGGCGCTTGCTCTCATGCGTTCCGGCCTGGGCTGCCGCGAACACGAAGCAGCCGTTTTCGATGGCGCGGGCGCGCAGCAGCGTGTGCCAATGCGCTTCACCGGTCCTTACCGTGAACGCGGAAGGCACGGTGAGGAACGAGGCGCCGCTCTCCGCCAGCGCGCGGTACAGCGCCGGAAAGCGCAAATCGTAGCAGATCGTCAGACCAATGCGGCCCCAGGGCAGGTCGGCGATCACGGCGGTTTCGCCGGGCTGATAGCTGGCGGATTCGCGATAGCTCTCGCCGCCGGGCAAATCGATATCGAACATGTGGATCTTGTCGTAGCTCGCGATCACCAGACCGTCCGGCCCGATCAGGAACGAGCGGTTGACCGCGCGCTCGGGCGAGGCGCGCAGCGCCAGCGAGCCGATATGGAGATGGATTTTCAACTCGGCCGCCAGCGCGCGATAGGCCTTGAGCGAAAGATCGTCCTCTTCCGGGGCGAGATTTTCGAACATCGCCTTGCGGTTGGCCTGGATCATGTTGCTGACCTCGGGGGTCAGCACATAATCGGCGCCCCGGCCGGCGGCCCGCCGAATCAGTTCCGTCCCCTGCTCGAGATTTGCCTGCGGCAACAGCCCGGTGCACATCTGCACCATGGCGGCGGTAAAAGTCAGGTCAGCGCTCATGAATTGGCCTTTTCGCCCATCAGCAATGCGTCGAGCTTGCCCGCCCGGTCCAGCGCATAAAGCTCGTCGCAGCCGCCGACATGGGTTTGGCCGATGAAAATCTGCGGGAAGGTCGAGCCGGCGCCGGCGCGGTCCCACATGGTTTGACGAAGCGCCGGGTCGGCGGCGAGGTCGAATTCGGTGAACGCGGCATTCTTGCGCGTCAGCAGTGATTTGGCGGCGCTGCAATAGCCGCAGCCCGGACGGGTGTAGATTTCAATGGCAGCGGTCATGACGCGCTCTGTTGCGGTGAGATACCCCCGGTTATATGGGAGATTTATGGGCATCCACAACCCGGGCGAACACCAGCACGTCGACTGACGCCGCCTTGGCACGCAAAAGCGCCCGTGCGCAGGCGTCAACCGTCGCGCCGGAGGTCAGGACATCGTCGACCAGAACCACGCGGCGGCCGGCAATCAGGGACTGCCGGTCGGTCGCAACCTTGA
>Ga0185299_10001155_pt1 | contig 55804 bp, 36 predicted proteins | sample PaiPotPPA55metaG_FD_128002 | JGI IMG/M metagenome (GOLD analysis project Ga0185299, IMG submission 128002) | Iron sulfur acid spring bacterial and archeal communities from Banff, Canada, to study Microbial Dark Matter (Phase II) - Paint Pots PPA... ... | reverse complement strand
AACGCTGGCCTGCATTACCGCGGCCGCGCGCGTACTTCTGCTCATGGCGCACGACGGCCTCGCTCACAACGGGCTGCGCACAACCCATCGCCGCAACGAAACCCCTGGCAGGGCGCTCCTCGTCACGGGAATTGCCGCGGTCGTTCCCGTCGCCGTGCTTGCGGCACGGGGCGCCAGTGGATTGGATGTCTACGGCTGGATGGGATCGCTGGCCACTTACGGTTTCATTGTCGCCTATGCGTTAGCCTGCCTGGCGTTGCCGGGATACTTGCGGGCGCACGGAAAATATACCGCCGGTGCACACGTCCTTTCCTGGTTTGCGTGTGCAGCCATGATTCTCGCACTGATCGGGAATATTTATCCCGTTCCGGGGGGCCCGTATGGCAGACTCCCATACATCTACCTGGGATATCTTCTCGCAGGGATGTTGTGGTTTTTCCTGCGCCGAAGACAGAATAAGTTAGCTGTGGTGTAGACGCGATCTGCCGGCACGTGGGGATGCTACAGACAAACTCCGATTAAAAAATACAATCGCGAGTAACGAAAGTTTGCGTTTACCTTGTACGTCGAAATGAAATAGCTTCCTCGGAACCAGTTTATAAACACGTGGGGTCCGCCGGGAGCCATTCGAACTCCTTCAGAGAATATTGGCAGGTTCCGGAACGGGCCTACCGCAACGCGCGTGCTGGGCGTTTTTTAGTATGTTTCGGAGGCCTTACGAATGCGTAAGATCGCACGGAAGTTTTCTTTTTCTTATTTATTGCTCTGCCTTTGTGGTTGCATATTTCTTTTTCTGCCCACCGCTACTCTCTCGCAGCAGACTCTTGGCGGAATCACCGGCACCGTGACGGACGCTTCTGGAGCCTCAATCGCGGATGCCCAGGTCACGCTGGTTGCCGACGCGACCAAGCTTACGCGTTCGCAAACGACGAATAGTACCGGCAGCTATGATTTCGTCAGTCTGCCCATTGGTGCCTACTCTCTTACTTTTACGCACGATGGATTCGAAACGCTGGTCGTCCCTTCCATCGTAGTGCAAGCTGATCGCACCGCTACTCTGAATGCGAGTCTAAAAGTTGGCGCGGTGGGCTCGACGGTCACCGTCGAATCTACCCCGTTGTTGAATGCCCAGGACACCACTAACGGCTACATTCTCGAAAAGGATGAGATCTCTTCCGTTCCCCTGGCTACCGGAAGCTTCACCAGCCTCGCGATTCTTTCCCCAGGTGTGAACGCGGAACTTCCCAGCGGCACCGGTGCCAACAGCGGTCTCGGCAACCAGCCTATCTGGGCAAACGGTCAGCGCGACACCAGCAACAGTTTTCTGCTCAACGGTGTCGACGCCAGCAATCTCTTCAACGGTAAAAGCACCAGCCAAGTAGCTTCTGCACGCGTGGTTAATAATACCGGCGTCAGCGGCGCAGCCAGTTCCAGTGCGGCGGTGATACAGAGCACCGCGTCTCCTTATCTCGCTATCGGACAGGCGCTCCCGACTCCCGCGCCTGAAACCATCCAGGAATTGCGCGTCAACACCAGCATGTATGACGCTCAACAAGGTTCCACCAGCGGCGCCCATATCGACATGAGCACGGCGTCCGGCACCAACTCCATCCATGGTGGCGCGTACGTCCATCGCGGCACCGATTGGCTGAACGCCGCTCCCTTCTTTTTCAAGGCCGACCCGAATATTCCCGCCGACCAAAAAAATCCCGAACTCCATCGCTATAACGCTGGCGGCACGGTGGGTGGCCCGATCATTAAAGACAAATTGTTTTATTTTCTGAGCTATCAGCACACTCATGTTTCCGATCAGGAGATCGGCCTTTCCCGCATAACTGTGCCTTACAACCTCACCAACGATCGCAGCGCCGCCAGCTTGGCGAACGTTGTTAATACCATGACGCCCACCGCTGGTTGCCCGGCACCGCCGTGCAACAATTTTCCGTCCACCGTGAATCCTGTTGTCGGCACTGCTCCTGGCGATATTAGTCCGGTAGCCTTCGCTCTCTTAAATTACAAATTACCCAACGGCCAGTACATGATCCCTTCCGCCGACGGCAATACTCCTACGACGAATTTTCCAGAGAATGCTGTTGTTCCCGGAACCGCGTTTTTTACCGCCGATCAAGCCGTCGCTGATGTCGATTGGAACGCCACCGCGAAAGATACGGTCGCCTTCAAATATTACTTCCAGCATGATCCGACTGTCGCTCCTTACGCGTACTCCAGCGTGGCGGGATTTGCACAGCATCTCGACGCCGGCAGCCAGGTGTTGTCCATCAGCAATACTCAAACCTTGCGTCCCAACTTAAGTGTTACCGAAGTTTTGGGTTTTGCTCGGGAAAAAGTTTACAGCACTGTTTCTCAGCCCTTTACTCCGTCGCAGTTGGGCATAAACACCTTCGGCTCAAATTTCTTTCCGGGTATTACCATCGTGGACGATTTTGGCAATGCCGCGCCCTATAACACCGGCTGCCCCAACAGCAATCCCAACTGTGCCTCTCCCACTCCGATCGCCAATGCCGCGCTTAACATCGGCGAAGGCGCTGCTTCTCAAGGCGCCTACACGGGCGTATTTCAGAATCGCATTATGCCCTCGGCAAATGCTATCTGGACTCGCGGAAAACATACCATCACCTTTGGCGGAAGCTACACGTACACGCAGTTGAACACACGTGATCAGCGCACCAATCAGGGCATCATTGGCAGCGCGGACTTCTCACAATTCCTACAAGGTCTCGTCACGCCTTACACTTCCGACGGCTTCGTCACCACCTCATATCTGCAAGGCGATGCCAACCGCTATTTACGGGCTAATCAATCGGGTCTGTACTTACAGGACCGCTTTCAGATTCGCCCCAATTTGAGCGTGACTCTCGGTGTGCGTTACGACTACAACGGCGGCTTCACGGAAAAATACGGCCGCATTTATAACTTCGAGCCTTCGCTGTATTCCTTCGACGAAGCGTCCGGCACGGTCACATCCACGGGATTCGTAGTGGCGGGCAACAACCCCAAATTCCCTACCAAAGGCGTAAGCAACAGCACGCTAACCGGCCGCCAGTGGGGAGTCGCTCCGCGTCTGGGCATCGCGTGGAGTCCAGAGATGTTTCATAACAAAGTTGTCGTTCGAGCAGGCACCGGTCTCTATTACGACCGCGGAGAACTGTTCACCTATCTGTCGCCGGGGTTTGCCGCGGGGGTGATAACTGGAGGACCTTTCGGCGTCAATCAGGCTCCGCCGTTTGTGAATTCGCAAGTTTGTACTTCCACTATCAGCCCGTACCAGGGATTTATTCCCACCTGTGATCCCGCGTCGCCCACTGGCGGTTCTCTCTCCGCGCCATGGGGCAGCAGCCTGCAGCCGCCTCCTTCGGGCAATCCCGCGGACATCATCAACTATCTTCCGTCCGCGGCGGCCATACAGAACGGCGCGCAGGTTTTTCCTTTTGCGGTTTACGATCGGAAAAACAAATTGCCTTACAGCATCAACAACACTCTGGACGTACAGTGGCAGCCTCGCAACGATCTCCTGGTCCAGATCGGTTACGTCGGGAATCTCGGCCGGCACCTGGTTATTCCGGTTCCGTTCAACCAGGCGCAAGTTGCTTCGCCTACGCATCCAATTAACGGGCAGATTTACAGTTATGGATACACCATCGTGGATTCTACGTTCACTCCCATCGCGCTGCCGCCCGATCCGACTACCGGTGCGCCGGCGGGAAGTTATCTGACCAACTACGAAGGCGGAAACATCGACCTGCGCGTTCCTTACGTCGGCTATTCCTCGGAATCTGAAAGCTACAAAGCCGCCGGCATTTCCGCGTATAACGCGCTGCAAACGCACATCGAAAAACGCATGAGCCACGGTGTCCGCATGGGTTTCTCGTACACCTATTCTCACGCCACCGACGAACAGAGCGCTCTGGGCCTGTTTTACAACGGCAACAACCCGTTAAATTTGCGCGAGGCCTATGGCTCCTCTGACTTCGACCGCACGCATGTATTCAATTTTAGCTTCGTGTTTGAAATTCCCAAGGTCGCGCAGGACAGCTCGCTGGTTGGCAAATTCACGAACGGCTGGGCATTGGAAGGCATTGGTGTTTACCAGAGCGGCCAGCCCTTCAGTGTTATCGACTACAGCGGCGCCATCGGAAGCCTTTACTATGGCGTTTCAGATGGAATCACCAATCCCATCGTGCCCCTCGCCCCTGGCTGTACTCCTCAATCGGCCCTTACCGGACAAATTGGAGTGAATGGCCCAGCACTCAAAGCTTCTTGTTTTACGATTCCGATTCTGCAGCCGGGCGCGCTGAATGGCGCGATTCCCAGCAATGATCCTTACGAGACCACGTTTACAACCGGACAGCGCAATATTTTTCGGCAATCCTGGCAGAAGCGCCTGGACGTCTCTCTCGTTAAAATGACCAAGCTGACCGAGCGCGCGTCGTTGCAATTTAGCTTTGATGTTTTCAACGTGACCAACACGCCCAGCTTCGACATCCCCATCGACGACGTCAACCAGAACCAGTACTACAATGGATTTCCGACCCAAGGCACCACACCGCTGCCGTCCGCCTGCGGCACCCCCAACCAAACCAGTGGCTTTTACAATTGCCCGTTTGGATTGGGCAGCGTCAACAAGACCATAGGAAGCGCGCGGCAAATTCAAATGTCGCTCGCCGTGAAATTCTGATCTTGGGCGTAAAAAAAACAGCGGCTTCTTTAGATTTCAATTTGAGGTCGGCATTCCTGCTTCAGATTGTTTCGTTGATCTACAGGTGAGCGGTTTTCATTCTTGCCCGATGTCTTCGTTCCAAACCGCTGGGTTGGCTGCAATATATTTCTGCAGCATGGAGAAGCATTCCTCGAATTCCAGATCAATCACCAGAACGCCGAGCGAGCGCAACCAATCTACGCCGCCCTGAAAAGTTTTGCTCTCGCCCACCACCACAGTTCCGAATCCAAATTGTCGAACTAGTCCGCTGCAATACCAGCACGGAGCCAGCGTGGTCACCATGATCAGCTTGCGGTAGCTGGCTTGCCGACCGGCATTTCGAAACGCGTCTGTTTCGCCGTGCATGGAAGGATCATTCTGCTGCACACGGCGGTTGTGCCCCTTGCCAAGCATCCGACCATCGGCATCGAAAATCGCAGCGCCAATTGGTATTCCGCCTTCCTGCAACCCTTGCCACGCCTCACTCAACGCGACTTTAAGCATCGCTACATAGTCGAGTTGTGTGCTCATGCCATCTCCGTCGATTGCTGAATCCAAATTGCAATGCGCTCTTCGTCGGGAAACTTGCTAGCTTCGCAAAATCCAATCGACTGTTTTGGATGCCAGCCGGTCAAGCGCCACCACCGACATCTCGAGGTGTTCTTCGCGTGTATCCTCGATTTTATTGTGGCTGATTCCGCCAAGCGATTGCACAAACATCATCGCTGCCGGGATGCCCGCGCGTGAAACTTCAGCGGCGTCATGCAACGGGCCGGAAGGCATGCGATGGGATTTACGCGACACTTCACCAACGGCTTGCTCGCAAAGATCAAGAAGTGCGGGGTGAAATGGAACCGGTTCGATGCTCCAGACGCGCGACCACTCCACCGTGCATTTTTCTTCTTCGGCGAAACGCCGGCTGGCATCCTGAGCTTCGTTCAACATCTGCGCCAGTATGCGAGCATCGAGGTCGCGTTGATCCAGCGTAGCTTCGCAGCGGCCCACCACGGCCGTCACGATGCCTGGAAATGTCTTGAGGCTTCCCATCGTGCAAACCGCGTCCGGATGCTTCCGCGCGATATTGCGAATTTCCAGCGCGAGTTTTGCGGCCGGCGCCAGCGCATCGTGGCGCGCGTTCATCGGCGTTGAGCCGGAGTGGGCTTCTTGCCCGTGAAAAATGATGCCGTGGCGTTCCACGCCCTTGGTACCGAGAACAACTGCGAGAGGAAGATCGAGTTTCTCAAGCACCGGCCCTTGTTCTATATGCAGTTCGAGATATGCGGCGGCATTCTGTCGTTCTCTTTCGGCTTCGGCGAATCGATCCATTTCAACGCCACATCGCCGCAACGCATCTTCCATTTTTATTCCGTCGCGGTCGGTGCGAACGCGATCAGCGGAAATGGAATGCGTGCCCGCGAACGCCGACGATCCCAGTAAGCTGCGTCCGAAGCGCGCGCCTTCTTCATCGGCCCAGTCCACCAAGCGTACGGTGACCGGTGGCCGCCCGTGGAATTCTGAAGCGAAACGGCGAAGCACTTCGAGCGCACCAAGAACATTCAGCGCGCCGTCCAGCCACCCGCCATTGGGCACGGAATCGAGGTGCCCACCGAGAACCAGCGATTTTTTCGAGTCGCCCGCTAGCGTTGCCCAATTATTTCCCGCTGCGTCGTAATGATGCTCAACCGGAAGCTCGGCAAGTTTTTTTGCAAACCACTCGCGAGCGCGGAGCCACGTATCGGTCCAGGCCACCCGTTGCGCTCCGTTTTCGTCGCCAGTCAACGAACGAAGTTCTTTTAGTTCGGCAACGGTTCGTTGGGGATCAAGAGCCATGCTGTGCTCGCTCAGAAATATGCGGGCTCGCGCTTCAACAAACGCCCCCGCCCACGTTCGCCCACAAATTTTCCGTCACGCACCTGCACCTTGCCGCGCACGGTAACCGCCGAAGGCCGCCCTTCGATGGCCATCCCTTCGAACCCGTTATAGTCATTATTCACGTGTTGCGTTTTGACGCTGATGATTCCTCGATAGCCCGGGTCGAAGACCACCAGATCGGCGTCGCTTCCCACCTCGATCGTGCCTTTGCGGGGAAACAACCCGAAAAGTTTTGCTGCGCGAGTGCTGGCAACATTTACAAATCGATCCAGATCGATGCGCCCTTTCTGCACTCCAAAAGAATAAAGAAGATTGACGCGATCTTCGATGCCCGGAATGCCGTTGGGAATATTCGTGAAGGCATCCGTACCCAGGAGTTTCTGTTCGACGTCAAATGGGCAATGGTCGGTGCCCACCGTATCCACGAGGCCGCGTGAGACCGCCTTCCACAGAACATCCTGATTTTCTTTAACGCGCAGTGGCGGCGACATCACATGCTTCATACCTTCGACGCCGGGCCGTTCCGCGAATGATTTATCCAGCAGCAAATGGGGAAGAACCGCTTCGACGCTTAGGCGCACGCCGCGTTCCTTGGCAGCCAGTGCGGCATTGAGAGCTCTTTCGCAGGAAAGGTGCACCACGTAGCCGGTGCAGCCGGTATTTTCAAGAAAAGCTGCAAACCGCCCAGTGCCTTCCGCTTCAACAGACTCCGGCCGGCTGGGCTCGTGCCACTCCGGGCCGGTCTTGCCTTCGGTAATAAGCTGCGCCTGCAGCCGCGCGACCAACTCGGCGTTTTCGCAGTGCGCCGTGACGATCACGCCAAGCTTCTTCGCCAGCGTCAACGTCTGATACATTTCACCGTCATCGACGCCAAAGAAATTTTTGTACGCGAGGAAAATTTTAAAAGAAGAAGTTCCATCCGCAACAATTTCGCGAAGCTGCGGTTCGGTCTCTTCGCCGAATTTCGTAACCGACATGTGAAACGCGTAATCGCAAGCACTCGCGCCGTCGGCCTTCGATTTCCAGAGCTCATAGCCCGCCAAGGCGTCGTCGCTGCGGTTCGGGCAACACATTTCGATATACGTAGTCGTCCCCCCGATCAACGCCGCGATGCTGGCGGTTTCATGTGTGTCTTTGGCAAAAGTGGCCATGAAGGGAAGATAGATATGAACGTGCGGATCGATGAACCCGGGAAAAACAAACTTGCCGCTAGCGTCAACGATTTCCGTACCGGGTGGCACTTCGAGATTTTTGCCGATCCGCGTGACCGTTTCGTCTTCGGCGTAAACATCGCCTTTTACACGGGAACCGACGGTAACAATCTCGCCATTTCGAATCAGCAGGCCCATCGCTCACTCCTTCCGCAATTTTAGTGGATGCGGATGCCCATCTTTTGGCGATAGCGCTCCATCTGATCCCAATCCTCGGCGACTTCAGGTTGCTTCGCGGTCAATTCATCCCAGGTTATGGACGCTTGCTTGGGCGCCACTTCCACCATCTGGATGCAATTTTCCACCGGGCAAATATTGAAACACAGACGGCAGCCCACGCAGTCATGTTCGCGAACAACTACGCTTGGCCGTGTCGACACAGCTTCGACTCTGCCGTTAGACGCTGGATCATAAGCGGCGGGAATAGTTACGAGTCCCTGTTTATCGATCAGGTCGATGCACTGATGCGCCGCGTCGTTGCAAGCCACGTAGCACAAGTCGCAGCGAATACACTTCTGCTGATCGATGCGCGCCACTGCCTTGAAAGAAAGATCAAAATCCTTGAAGTCCGAGACCTGCCGCAGACTGTGGCCGATCGCGTCAGAAATCGTCGCGAACTCTTTGGCGTCCATCCAGTTGGACAATCCGTCGCACAGATCTTCAATGATGCGGAAGCCGTAGTGCATCACCGCAGTGCAGACCTGCAAGCTGCTTGCCCCGAGAAGTAAAAATTCAGCGGCATCTCTCCATGTAGAAATTCCCCCCATCCCAGAAATCGGCAGACCGGAACCATGGACGACGGAATCGCGACCCAGCGCCGCAAGCATATTCAGCGCGATCGGTTTAACTGCCGGCCCGGCATAACCCCCGTGGCCTCCTTTTCCCCCGACACTCGGCGTGATATACAACGTCTCCAAATCCACGCCCATGATCGAATTGATGGTGTTAATGAGCGAGATCGCGTTGGCCTTGGCGGCGACCGCGGCGCGTGCGGGCAAGACAATGTCAGAAATGTTTGGAGTCAGCTTTACGATCACTGGAATTTTCGCGACCTCCATGACCCAGCCGGTAATCTCTTCGCAATATTCGGGCACTTGGCCAACAGCGCTGCCCATCCCGCGCTCGCTCATCCCGTGCGGGCAGCCATAGTTCAGTTCAATACCGTCAGCGCCGGTATCCTGAATGCGGCGAATCACGTCATGCCAGGCCTGCGGCTTCGATTCCACCATCGCGGACACGATCACCGCGCGATCTGGCCAGACCCGTTTTACCTCGGCAATTTCCCGAAGATTCACTTCCATCGGTCGATCGGAAATAAGTTCCACGTTATTAATGGCCAGCATTTTTTCAGTGCCGTAACGCCAGCTGCCATAGCGATTCGAAACATTCAGCACCGGTGCGCCAATGGTTTTCCAGACCGCGCCACCCCAGCCCGCTTCGAAAGCGCGATGAATTTGCGCTCCAGAATTGGTCGGAGGCGCGGACGCCAGCCAGAACGGATTAGGCGAACGAATCCCGGCAAAGTTGGTTCTGAGGTCAGCCATGATTTATCAACCCCTTGTAGATCGAGCGAGCGGCAAGCTTTCCATCCTGCACCGCCATCACCGTGGAAGCCGACCCGCGTGCGCGAATGCAATCGCCTCCGGCAAAAATCCCGGGAGCGCTGGTTTCAAAATTGGAATCGATGCGAATAAAGCCATTATCGGTTTTGAGATCGAGCCGCGCAGCTAATGATAATTTGTTCTGCCCGATAGCCTTAACGATCTGGTCGGCCGGCAACAGCACATTCGAACCGGGAATTTCTTTTGGAGCGGCACGCCCGGACGAGTCAAGCTCCCCGAGAGTGATGCGAACACACTCGAGCCCTTTCACCACGCCATTTTCGTGATGAACTCTGACAGGCTGCGTCAGAAACGAAACGGTGACACCTTCGAGTTTTACGAAAGCATATTCATGCGGGTAGGCGGTCATTTCTTTTTCGGAGCGGCGGTAAAGCATAGTGACGCGTTCAGCCCCAAGCCGTCGCGCCACAGTGGCGCAATCAATCGCAGTGTTACCGGCGCCGATAACGATCACGTCCCGGCCGACGTTCAGCTGCGCAGGCTGAAGTTTGCTGCGTTCGATATATTCGAGTCCATCGAGTATGTACTCTTCACCCGGAATTCCCAGTTGCGGCGAATTGCCGAGACCCACGCCGATGAAAACGGCATCAAAGTTCTTCTGCAGTTCGGTAATCGGAGGATTGACGCCCACTTCCTTGCCGACTTCTAGCTTGGCACCTAGACGTTGGATCATTTCCGCCTCGGCAAGCGCAACTTCCACCGGCTCGCGCAGCACGATGATGCCGTAAGTAGAGAGGCCGCCAGGCAACTCACGCTTTTCGTACAGCGTTACGGAAACCCCCAGCTTGGCGAGTTCGCCGGCGCAAGACAAGCCCGCGGGCCCAGTGCCCACCACTGCTACTTTTTTGCCAACGGGTTTTGCAGCGCGGAAAACATCAATCTTCCGCCCATAAACATAATCCATTGCGTGCCGCTGCAGCCGCCCGATGGCGATGGGTTTGTGCTCCGCGCCGAGCACGCAAGCGCCTTCGCACAATTCCTGAACCGGGCACACCCGCGCGCAAGTAGCCCCCAGCAAATTGGACTCTAGAATGGTGCGCGCCGAACCCAGTAAATTACCGGTGGAAATTTTCTTGATGAACTTGGGAATATCGATATGCGTGGGACAAGCGTGCGTACAGGGCGCATCGAAGCACATCAAACAGCGAGCCGATTCCGTAACCGCTTCTTGCTCGCTGAGGGGAGGAAGTAGTTCCTGAAGCGCCGAACCGGCTACAGTCACTGATGGAATATCGAGCAACACGCCTCCAGAGCAACTCCGTCCGCAATTAAGCGGTTATTGCGTCGCGGCGCCACGCTTGGTTTCTCGCTTCCGCATCTGCAATCCAGCCTTAACCAGCATCGGCGCAATTTCTGGATTAGACATGAACGACTTCCAGATCAGCCCAGTGCGGTAGTTCTCTATCATTACCACAATCGGAGCCTGATTCAGTCCCATGTAAATCGGCGCCACCCAGTGCTCTTGCGCATCAAGTGCATCTCGCGGTCCATAGATGCCCCAGAGCCAGCTACCTTCATCGCGATAAAAATGCTTCAAGGCGGCCATGGATGCTTCCGGAGTGTAGGGAAACGAAGACAATGCCCCAGTGGGCGCCATAATCCCGCGATCATCATGTTCATTGGGCGCGGCAGGATTATAACCTTGCGGCCCATCGCTGGCTGTAAGTCCCCAGGACTCCGCCGAATAGCCCTTGAAATGTTTCGGGTTGGCGATGCAGTACGCCCGATTGATCAAAGCGGTATTGCGATTATTCTCAAAATAGTTCGTGAAGCGGTCGGTCGCTGCGTGCGGGTCGAACCCCATATAAGAATAGTGCGTGAAAAAAAGCGGACCGCCGCTTCCCCAGCCCACGTCCAGTTTGATTCCAAAATAACTTTTTCCGTTTGTATAGCGGTCTCCCGGACGTGGATCGTCGATATTGGAGCCGATGGCCGCCTCCTTTTGGTTTGCCCAGCCGGTGTAATACAAATCAGGAGAAACCGCGTGGGTGGGCGAAGCCATCGCCAGCAAATACACGATCATCGTTTCGTTGAAACCGGTCAACCGGTTGCTGATGTGCCATACAAAATCCGGCGACCAATGCCAATAAAGCGCTTCCCCCTGCGGGCTTTTCTTGTACCAATCCCACTCGACTTCTTCCCACAATTTAGTTATGCGCGAGAAAAGCTCGGCTCCCCGCGTATCTCTTTCGCTCGCATTGCCATCCTTCTGATGCCCGTGATCATTAGCGAAATACTGCCGGGCAGTTAGTAATCCTTCCATCAGGAAGGCAGTCTCGACCAGGTCTCCGGCGTCATCGAACATGTCGAAAACCGGCAAGCTCTGGCCAGTGTGACCGTCCATAAAATGAGACCAAACGCCGTGATAGCGTGGCGCCTTCTCAAGGAAGGTGACAATCTTCCGCAATCGCTCCAGCCCCTCTTCCCGCGATATAAACCCACGCTCCACGCCCACGATCAACGCCATGATTCCAAAACCGCTGGCCCCGGTAGCCACGATGCGCTCATCGCCCGGGATATTTTCGAGCGTTGTGCCGGAATCCGGGTGCGCGCCTTCCCAATAATAAAAAAACGCCTCCTCCTGCAGCATGGTCAACAATTCATCGTCGGTAAAAAGATGGTCCGCCGTGCGACTGGCAGCGCTGACCACTCCAGATGCTGGCGACTCCCGGTAACCGGCGTCCGAGGCGGTCACTCGGTAGTAGTACTTCTTCCCTCCGAGTCCGACAAAATCCGTGTACCGCGTTATTCCCCGGACTTGCATACCAATCGGCCGAAAATTTCTTCCGTCTTCAGAACGATAGATGATGTAGCGTTCGAGCCCCGCCGCTGCCCGCACATCCGCACCAGCGGAAGGGTCGCTTTGTGTGACGCTGGTCGAACCTCCTGAGGAAGAATCGGATGCCTGCCAGTGCAGATCGATGTGCCGTTCGTAGCCTTTTGCGGAAAGATTGCGCGGCGCAGTCAAGGCCGGCGCGGTCTTCAATGAATTGGGGTCGCTTCCAAGCGCCGCCGCTACGGGCCAAGACCGGTCTGCCCCCGCGGAATCAATGCGAATTTCGTCGATGAGCAACATATGCTTCGCTCCATCGGCTGCATTTTGCGAAAAAACTATAACCCTCAAGTTTTGCGCCGAAAAACTGTGAATCGAAGCGGTCACGAATCGTGACAAAGGAACCTTTACCTGCACCCAGTGCCCGGGAGGCAAGTCTCCCGTGAACTCTCCGAATGGCAATGGGCCTGAGAAATTTCTCCCCACATCTTCTAACCGCACCAGGGGAAGATCTCCCGCGGCAATCCCTTCCTGCGAATAGCACCAGAAAAAAAGGGTGTCGCCGTGGAACTGGATCCGGCGGTTACGAAAGTTGACCACCCTGATTTCAGCGTCCCATCCACCGTTAACGGCTGACTGCCACGACAACTGCAGTGCGTTTGGCGGGGTGATAAAGATTTTCGTGTTGACCGGTAAGTGGTTGTGAATCAATTCGAGGGCGCTGGGCGCTGAGGGCTTGCCGGAACTATAGAAATATTCGTCCGGCATTAAGCTATTGTCGAAGAAGGAGTGGTCATAATACTGAGTGTCGCCGAGCACCGTAGGGGCGACGCAAAGCAACCCGGCCAATCCCGCGAGGATCAACGCCGCTATTTTCAAAAACCCCGCCGCCGCGATATGTCTCATTTCGAACACAAGTTCTATTGTCCCGATGACAGCCTCACGCGCATAACATTTTGTCCCTGACCGGTGAAGTATGCCAGAAGCCAAGTACGCCGGCCGGGAAGTCCCCCAGGATCAGCGCTAGGTCTAGCAATATCAGCATTATCATTTATTGACGTCCAAAAATTCGATGACTATACTGCTAAACAATAGAAGTTAGGCAGTTTACTTGTCGAGGGCGTTGTAAATTCTGAATAGGAGCACCACATGCCCTTTGGCAAGTTCGTTCTTCGCTGTGCGTTTCTTCTCGCCTGCTTAACCGTAATCGTCTCCGGAGCTCACGCTCAATATCGCGCTTCCCTTCGGGGAACGGTGATTGACGCCCAAGGCAACGCGGTTTCTGGCGCGACGGTGACTCTGACGAATAAGGACACGGCCGCTACCTTAGTTTCGACCAGCGACGACAGCGGCATCTACCAATTCAACGCCCTGCCGCCAGCACCATATAGCCTCACTGCCGAACATGCTGGATTCAAGAAGAAGGTGCTGGAGCAGGTGCAGATTATCCCTGAGCAGGCTAATTCACTGGACTTGCCATTGGACGTCGGCGACGTTCAAGAGACCGTAACTGTCTCGGAAACAACTCAGGCGCTGGATACGGAAACCGCCAACCTCAGCGGCACCGTCACCAGCAACCAGATCGAACACCTGCCGTCCTTTGGGCGCGACGTTTTGAAGCTCGCACAGTTGGCTCCCGGTTCATTCGCTGATGGTTCGCAAGGGAGCGGCAATGACAACTATAATCTACCCGGGACCCAGACGGGTGGAGGGCAATCTGGCGGTGCCGATGGAATATTCAAGACTGAAAACGGTGCGCAAGTTATCGCCAACGGGCAGCAGAGTGAGAGCAACGGCATTTCCATTGACGGCATCAGCACCACCAGCGCCGTCTGGGGCGGTGCGACGGTCGTTACTCCGTCTGAGGATTCGGTTGAAAGCGTAAAAATCCTCACCAATAGCTATGACGCCGAGGATGGCCGTTTCAGCGGCGCTCAGATTCAAATTACCTCTAAGAGCGGCACTAACGACATTCATGGCAGTCTCTTTCTTACCACCCATCAACCGAACCTGAACGCCTTTCAGCGCTTCAACGGCGCGGGTCTTAGGGTGACGCGAGACGAGAATAAGTTCGAACAGTTCGGTGGCAGCGTTGGTGGGCCGATCTGGAAGAATAAGATCTTCGCGTTCTTCAACTATGAGACTGTTCGTGAACCCGTCACCAATGTAACGGGCAATGGTTGGTTCGATACCCCGGCTTTCGCCGCTTTGGCCCCTGCGGGAAGCATCGCCGCACAATATCTTTCCTTTCCCGGAAACGGCGTAGTTGGCACCCTCAATACTGCCGCCACTTGCGCAACTGCTGGCCTTCAGGAGGGAGTAAATTGCAGAACGATTCCAGGCGCGGGCCTGAACGTCGGCTCGCCACTCAGCACGCCTCTAGGTACGCAGGACACTACCTGGCAGAGTCAGGCTAACCCCGGCGTTGGCAGCGGCCTATCCAATGTCGCCGACATCGCGAACTACAACACCCTCAACGCCACCAAGTTTACCGCCGCGCAATACAATGGCCGTCTGGATGCCAATGTGACCGGAAAAGACCGCCTGTCCTTCGCCATCTATTACGTTCCGCAATCAAAAGACAACTTCAACGGCAACCGCGGCTACGACATCTTTCACCACTCGCAAATCAACGAAGCTATCTCGGGAATCTGGGACCGTACTTTCTCGACGAATTTCCTCAACGAGGCTCGCGTCAATACCGCCAGTTGGCGCTGGAATGAGCTCAACACCAACCCCCAGGCTCCGATTGGATTCCCATCGGATAATATTAATCCGACCGGTGGCATTACCCTCAATTCTTTTGGGCCAAACGTTGGCAGCATTCTCGACCAGTGGACTTACGGTTTCAAGGACGTGGCCACCTGGATACATGGGCGCCACACTATTAAGTTGGGGGGGGATATTACGCGTCTCCAATACCTGCAAAACTGTCCCGCGTGCGGCGTGCCCCACTATAATTTCTTCAACATTTGGGACTTCCTCAACGATGCGCCACAGAAGGAAGCAGGAAACTTCAATCCTAATACTGGGCTCCCGACCACCATTCGCCAGGATGACCGCGAAAACATCTTTGGCGTCTTCGTGCAGGATGATTTCAAACTTCGCCAGAACCTGACTATCAATATCGGTCTTCGCTGGTCGCTTTTTGGTCCGTTATATGAAAAACATAACGACATGTTCCAAGCCATTCCTGGCGCCGGGGCGGACTTCCTGACTGGCTTGATCGTCCGAAGGGGCAATTCATGGAATCCCCAGTACGACAATTTCGGGCCCCAAATCGGTTTTGCCTGGAGTCCCGGCCGGTTCAACAGCAAGCTCGTGGTGCGCGGCGGCTACGGCCTGAACTATAACGGTGAACAAATCGCTATTTCGGCCAACATCAATCAGAATCCTGGGTTAGTGGTGGCTCCAAGTTTCATCATTCCAACGCCAACATCTCCCAATCCAGGCATTGTTTATGCCCTTTCCTCCGGAGTGAACAACCTGAATGGCTTTCCAGCAAACCCTAATGCCATCGCAACATTTGGGCCGAATGGACTGCCCACAACCGGACAAGTTAACGTTGAAATTTTTCCCACCGATTTGCCCACCACGCGTGTTCATCATTACTCTGCGGACGTCCAATACGATCTCGGTCACCAACTCATAGCATCGCTGGGTTATCAGGGAAGCTTGGGGCGGGACCTCTACTTCCATCAGAATCCACTCGCCGTGCCCGCAGCCCAAGGTTTTGCCCTCAACCCACAGATCGGTGGCGGGGACAACTGGGCTCTGAATGGCCGCTCTAACTACAACGCCATGCTCGCGGAACTAAAGCATCAGTTCGCGCAACATTTCTCTGCCGATGCTCAATTCACCTGGTCTAAGTGCATGGATACCAGCTCCGCGCCATTTTCGGAGCAGCCCTACCCGTTCAACCCCAGCCTCAACTACGGTCGCTGTGACTACAACGTAGGCAAGGCGTTCAAGGTCTTTGGCGTTTGGCAGCCGGTGTTCTTTCATGGCAGCAATGCCTGGATGGAAAAGATCGCCGGCGGCTGGACCCTCAGCGGCATCTTCAATATCCACTCTGGATTCCCCTGGAGTCCGATGGTGAGCGTCAATGGCGGGAACACGTATTGCACGCAATGCGGATATGGGTCACTGTTCCCTACCACGTATTTGGGTGGTGCGGGTGGGAGCACCAGCAACAGTGCTTTCGAGACCGTCGCCAACTCGAATTTCCCTAAGGGCGGCGCCGCCTATTTTGCACCGACCGCCTACGGTGCTTTCCTCGGCACCAATCTTCCTCCGGCCCCTGGCGTCCATCGCAATTCGCTGAACCTTCCTGGATATAAGGGCCTGGACATGACGCTGGCCAAGGCGTTTGGTTTGCCGAAAGCTCCGGTGCTTGGCGAAGGCGCTAGGCTTGAGTTGCGAGTGGATACCTACAACTTACTCAACAATTTAAACCTTAACCCCAACCAAATCTCCAATAATACTGGCAGCTCTAATTTCGGCACAATTTCCGGTGCTCTTGCCGGGCGTGTCATAACTCTGGGAGCACGCTTCAGCTTCTAACCAACCGCAACACCTGTTAGGTGCTGCGTGTTTTTTCTCAAGAATCGAAGAGCGGCTGGGTTGAAAAATCCAGCCGCTTTTTTTGCGCGCCATTCAAAATGACGGTAATGGGAAACCTGGAATTCCCGATAGAAATACCTTGCTGAACAGTTTATCCGGTTCCTAAATTATGCTAAGTGGGGTAACTGTTATTCACGGTGACTTAGTGATTCGAAATGAGTGGTAGGGCGTGCGTCGTCGGGGCCGGCCCTAACGGCTTGGCCGCCGCTATCGTTCTGGCTCAGGCGGGACTCCACGTGGACGTGCTGGAAGCGCAGGCTCAGCCCGGCGGCGCGGCGCGCACCATGGAGTTAACTCTTCCCGGTTTCAAGCATGACTTTGGCTCAGCAGTTTACCCGCTCGGCGCTGGATCGCCATTCTTTTCGTCTTTGCCACTGAACCACCACGGGATGGAGTGGATTCACTCGCCCGCTGCTCTGGCGCATCCTCTGGATGACGGCACCGCGGTGATGTTGGAACGCAGCCTGGATCAAACCAGCGATTCGCTGGGCATCGACGGGAAAGCGTGGGATCAGTTGATGCGCCCTTTTGTCGAGCATTGGAAGAACTTCGCTCCACAAATTCTGGGACCAGTTTCGTTTCTTCCCAAAAGTCCATTACTGATGGCGCGATTTGGAATGCTGGCGGTACAGTCGGCCCATTCGGTAGCTCGCCGATTCCGTGAACAAAGAACCCGCGCCCTTTTCGCCGGCTTGGCCGCTCATTCTTTTCTAAGCCTGGACGAACCCTTGAGTGCCGCATTCGGAATTCTGATGGCTGTGCCGGCACACACCGTTGGTTGGCCGATTCCTCGAGGCGGCGCACAATCCATTACAACCGCGCTCTGCGGAGTTCTCGCGAGCTTCTCAGGTAAGGTATGGACCTCCGCTCCGGTCGAAAATCTGACCGCATTGTCCAGCTATGACCTGACCCTTTGCGATCTCACTCCGCGGCAACTGCTCAAAGTTGGCGGGCGAAGATTTTCTGAGAGCTTCAAGCAGCAGTTGGCAGGCTACCGCTACGGAGCCGGTGTCTGCAAAGTGGATTATGCGCTGAATGCTCCCATCCCGTGGAAAGCTGCAGATTGCTCTCGCGCAGCGACAGTGCACCTTGGCGGAAGCTTCGAGGAGATTGCGGAATCAGAAAAGGCCGTGCGCACCGGAAACCACCCCGATACGCCCTTTGTTCTACTAGTTCAGCCAAGTCTATTCGATAGTTCTCGCGCTCCGGCGGGTAAACACACCGCGTGGGCTTATTGTCATGTGCCGAATGGTTCGAACGTAGATATGCTACAGAAATTGGAGGATCAGATTGAGAGGTTTGCTCCAGGATTCCGGGATTGCATTCTGGCGCGTCGTGTCTTTTCCCCGGCCGACCTTGAAAGTATCGACGCTAATCTCATAGGCGGTGACATTGGGGGCGGAATCATGGACATTCGAAATTTTCTTTTCCGGCCTACGCGCCGTCGCTACGCCACCTCAGCTCCAGACATTTATATATGCTCTTCATCGACTCCTCCCGGCGGAGGTGTGCATGGCATGTGTGGTTATCACGCTGCGAAGATGGCGTTGACCAGTTTGAAGCGTAATTAGCACAAATTAACTGATCCCGAGAAAGGGTCTGCGGCATCACTGACGCGGCTGCACGTTGGGCCCTTCAACCGCGCGGAAATTGCCATGGGCGTCGCGTTCGATCGTTGGTGCATAAAGTCCTAGGAATTGCCGTCGCCACCACAGGCCTTGCGAGCGTTTCTCTGCCATGGATGTAAACCAATATTGCCAAAGCACGGCGCGCACCTGTCGTGGCGGCTTCTGCGGGAATGGATTTTGCTTAAAAAGACTAAGTACGTCGCTATCGTTCGAGAGCAAACGCACTTCCGTTCTGGGCACGATGGGATATTCTCGCCATGCGCCTAGTGACGCAAACCACAAATTCCAATCGAATCGTGGCTGATAGGGCGCATAAATTCCCGGCGGCTTATTCAGGTCCTGCGGTTTGTAGCGAAACGGGTAAGCCACCCAGGTCTTCCCATCGTCCGAACCCTGAAACTCAATCTCGTAACGTCCGCGCGTCATCACCGCAAAAAGTCCGTATCGATTCGCGATGCGAAACGGTTCAAGCGCCACCACCGGCGAAGTCGGCACAGGCAGTGGTGCGACCATCCAGATCAATTCCGCCACAGTGGCATAAAAAATCCAGGCAAATAAAACCGCGGTCAGGGATAGCTTGGCGATCTTGAGTTGATCGCGGAAGCCTCCTGAAGTTTGACCTTGGTGCTGCTCAGGCGTCAAAGTCCTGGTGGGCGGTGTCCATGCTTGCGGTAAAAATCGCAGTAAAAATTCGTCATCCAGCAACAAGACTCCCAAAACCAGCACCAGGTAATTCAAAAAAGTGTAATTCGCGGTGAAAATAACTCCCAGTTCCCAGGGAGTCACAATAAAGAAACACGCGATACGCCAACGCCGCGGCAAAAATAGCATCCATACCAAAACCAATTCCAGCGCCAGCGTAGCGAATGCTGTTGACGCATGGAACCAGTGCGGTAAATGCTGCATGTACCAGCCGATCCACGTGGGCAGCGGACCGTTCTGATAATATTCGTCCATCGCCGTGAAGTGCCGCCACTCCGGATCTCCACTCATCATCTTCGCCACGCCGGATTCGAAGTAGATGCGAAACCATTCCCATTGCAGCAGGAACAGGCTGGCGCGCATTGGAGGTGACGACCGTCCAAAACCAGGACGCAGTCCGGCCGGAGCGAAGAAAAGAGAAATAAATCCCGCTTCGAGCAGCATGCCATCCGACTGGTAACCTGAAAAATCCTGCGCCGCGCTCACAAAAGACAAAAAGCACACCAAACAGATCGCCAGCGTGCCGCGCGGCCACAGATTCATTAGCAACAACAACGCGGCGCCCATCCCGGCCCAGCACAACGCTATTAACATGTGCGGACCGCTCGAAAACCACAGCGTGGTGGGCGCAAACCATATCCCCCGTGCGTGCCCAAAGGTTTGTATTACGGCTTGGAGATAATCGTTCGCGGGTAGAATCCCATTTGGCCCGATGAGCCCGCGGATTTCAAATACAAGGGAGAAGAACGCAGAAAAATAAATGCAGCCTAACGCCCGCAAAAACAGCCATCGCGGAATCAAGCGGTCAGAAGCGCCATGCTCCGCGTCGAATAACCATCGAGTGGCGGACGAGAACCATTCCATGATTACTAACAATTATGATACGAACAGCGATGACTCGAAAGGTATTGGTCCCCTGGACCGCGCCCTGCCCGATCACTGCTTATTTGGAGCTTCGATCTGGGACTTGGTGATTCTGCCGGACACTTGCGCTGGGCTCGGGAGGTCCGCGCGATCCCATCCGCCCCCCAGCGCTTGAATCAATTGTACCGACGCGGTCATGGCCTGGGTGCGCAGCGAAGCGAGGGTTTGCTGGTTGGAGAGTAGCGTGGTTTGCGCGACTAGCACGTTCAAATACGTGTCGACGCCGGTATAGTAGCGCGCATTCGCCAACTCCAGAAAGCGTTCCGCGGACTTCACGGCTTCTTGTTGCAGCTCGATTTGCTTGGACAAAATCCGCACCGCCGCCAGGAAGTCTTCAACCTGTTGAAACGCGGTGAGCACCGTTTGCCGGTAGCCAGCCACATCCGCATTATAAGTGGCCTCAAACTGCAGCACCGTGGCGCGCCGCAACCCCGCATCAAAAATAGTTTCCGACACCGAAGAGCCCACGGACCAGAAGCGGCTCGAATAAGAAAGAAGATTTGTTATCGTCGAACTCTCAAAACCTCCGCTGGCGCTGAGCGTCAAATTTGGATAATACGCTGCCACCGCAACTCCGATCTGCGCATTAGCTGCAGCCATGCTGCGCTCGGAGGCCGCGATATCCGGTCTGCGCTCTAAAAGTTGCGACGGCACACCGACGGGCACCGCGGGAGGCGCGTGGTCCAGAGGCTTGACGGGCAGGGAAAAATTTGAAGCTGGGGTCCCAATCAACAGCGCGATGGCGTGTTCAAACTCCGCGCGCGCTATACCTAGATTTTCGCCCGCGGATTCGGCGCTTTGTAGCGCATTCTCCGCCTGGACCAGCGAAATTTCATTATCAATTCCAGTTTCAAATCGCGCTCGGGTCAGCTCCACTGACTTCTTATCGGCTTCAATAGTTTCGTCGAAGATCTTCTGTAAGGCGTCCTGGCCGCGTAGTTCGAAAAAAAAATTCGCCAGGCTGGCTTGCTCAATCAATCGCTCGTTTTCCAGGTCAGCGGCGCTCAGTTGCGCATTGTATTGCGCGGCGTGAATCTGGCTGCGAATCCTGCCCCACAGATCCGGGGCCCAGGAAATGTCGCCGGGAAGCGTAAAAAGAGACGATTGCTTGCCTGCCGCCGTTGCGACCGAGCCGCCTCCCGTTCCATTGGTCGCCGTGGAATTTCCTAGATTGCCAGAGGATTGCGACCGTGAAATGGAAGGAGTCGTTCCTATCGTGGGGTAAAGTTGCGAATGCGCCTGCGCAACCAGCGCGCGAGCGGCCATGAAATTCTCGAAAAATTGCTTGATGTTCTGATTGTTGATGTTCAGTTGTTCTTCAAGTCCATTCAGCTCAGGATCATTGAAAATCTCCCACCATTTGCCGCGCAACATAGCGTCCTGAGGCTGCGCTACTTTCCATGGACCGGGATCCTGAACCTGCGTGGGCGATTCCTTGTACGAAGGGGGCGGCGGTTGAGGAGTTGCGTCTGGCCGGTGATATCTCGGCCCTACCATGCACCCGGCAAGCGAGAGTGTCGCGATTACCAGAGCTAGTAAGACTTTCAGACGAATATTTTGCATATCCATAGTTTTCAAACTAATCCGCTGCGGAAGGTTCGGCACCTACCGGATTGAATGTGTCGCGCGGTTTCCCTAACATGCGAAGCCGGAGCCGGTCCAGCGTGAGATACACCACTGGGGTGGTGTACAACGTGAGCAGTTGACTCACAATCAAGCCTCCCACAATGGTGATTCCTAACGGGCGTCGCAATTCAGAACCGGTTCCTGTGCCAAACGCCAACGGCAAAGCTCCAAACAGCGCGGCCATAGTGGTCATCAGAATGGGACGGAAACGCAGCATGCATGCTTCGAAAATCGAGTCTTCGGTGCTCTTGCCGCCTTCGCGTTCTTCTTGCAGCGCGAAATCGATCATCATAATGGCATTTTTCTTGACGATGCCGATAAGCAGCACGATGCCAATAATGGAAATCACATTTAGGTCCTGCTTGAATAGCATAAGCGCAAGCATGGCGCCCACGCTGGCCGAAGGCAGAGTGGAAATAATGGTGAGCGGATGAACCAGGCTCTCATACAAAACGCCAAGCACGATATACACCGCGAGCAGCGCGGTTAAAACCAGGATAGGTTCCGAGCTTAGCGATTGCTGGTAAGCCTGTAGCGTGCCCGCATAAAAGCCACGCAGCGTGCTGGGCGCCCCGATGCGCTGCTTCATCTGGTCTATGGCCAGCGTCGCGTCGCTCAGAGAAACACCCGGCGACAGATTGAAAGACACCGTGACGGATGGAAACAGACCGGTGTGATTCAGAGCCAGCGGCGTGGTATTGGCCTGGCTGGTGGTCATGGTAATAAGTGGCACGTCGCCGCTGGCGGTATGATTGATATTCCCCGCTTGATGAAAGTAAATATTCTTCAAACCATCGGGAGTTTGCGAAAACTCCGGCGCGACTTCCAGAACCACATAGTATTGGTTCAATTGCGTATAGATGATGGAAACTTCGGATTGGCCGAAGGCGCTGTAAATTCCGGAATCGAGAGCTTGTGCGGTTAGCCCCAGCTTCGCGGCGGAAACCCGATCGTAGTTCAAACGGATATCCAGCCCCCCGTTTTGCTGGTCGGAGTTAACATCCTGCAAGCCCGGAAGCTTTTTCATCTCCGCGAAAACTCTTGGCCCCCAGGTAGCCAGATCGGAAACCGTGTCGGATTGAATAGTGTATTGATACAGCGCTGCGCTTCCGCGTCCCCCGATACGCAGATCCTGCGACGGCTGCAGGAAGGCGGAAGCCACCGGAAGACGATTTAGTTGCGGACGAATCCGGCCAATAACGTCTGCCGCGCCAATTTTCCTTTGATTGAGCGGCTTGAGCGCGATGAAAATATTCCCGGTGTTGGTGGCTCCGCCCCCACCGGTAAAAGCAATCACGTTATCAACCGCAGGATCTTTTTTGATCACCGCTTCAATCTTCTGGATGGCATCGTTCATGGCCGGGAACGAAGAATCTTGCGGTCCCTGTACCGCCCCGCCCATGGCCCCAGTGTCCTGCTGCGGGAAAAACCCCTTGGGAATTTTTATGACCAGCGCGACGTTCAATCCAATTGTCAGAAAAAGAACCGTTAAAGTAAGAAATGAATTGTCCAAGACCCAGTGCAGGCTGCCCCGATACCACGCCAACATCCGGTCAAAAAATCTCTCCATAACCATGTATACGCGGCCGTGCTTCTTCTTGCGCTCGTCGCGCAGCAGGTAAGCGCACATCATGGGCGTGGTGCTGAGCGAAATGACCATCGAAACGAGAATGGCGGTCGACAACGTGATGGCAAATTCGCGAAATAGGCGCCCGACAATCCCGCCCATCAGCAACAATGGTATGAACACAGCGATCAGCGAAATGCTGATCGAAAATACGGTGAACCCAATTTCCTTTGCTCCTTTGAGCGCGGCCGCGAAGGGCTCCATGCCGGCTTCCAGATGGCGGCTGATGTTCTCCATCACCACAATGGCGTCGTCCACCACGAATCCTGTCGAAATAGTCAGCGCCATCAGTGACAAGTTGTCGATACTGTAGCCGCAGAGGTACATCACCGAGAAAGTTCCCACCAACGAAACAGGAACGGCTACCGCCGGAATCAACGTGGCGCGCCCATTCCGCAAAAAAATAAAAACCACCATGATCACCAACACGATGGAAAGTCCCAGCGTTCGCTCCACATCGTTAACCGACGCGCGAATCGTGGTGGTGCGATCCAGAACAATAGTGGTCTCGATTCCTTGCGGAATCGAAGCTTCTATCGAAGGCAGGTCGGCGCGAACGCGGTCAACGGTGGCAATGATATTGGCGCCCGGCTGGCGGAAGATGGTCAGCACCACCGCGCGTTTGCCATTCAAATAGCCGGCGGCGCGCACGTTTTGTACCGAATCGATCACATTCGCGACATCCGATAGATGGATCGCCGCTCCGTTTTTATAGCCAACGATGATCGGCTTGTAGTCTTCGGCGTGGGATATCTGATCGTTGGCGAGAATATCAGCGCTGCTATCGCCGTTAGTAATTTGTCCTTTGGCTAGATCGGAGTTTTGCAAACGCAACACCGATTGCAAATCCGTCATGGCCAGACCGTAGCTGGCCAGCTTCGTTGGGTTGGCTTCGACGCGCACGGACGGCAACGCGCCGCCGCCCACGTTTACCTGACCTACACCCTGGATTTGCGAAAGTTTTTGTTGAATCACCGTTGACGCTTCGTCATACAGCTTGTCGGGACCATATTTATCTGAAGTCAGTCCGACAATCATGATCGGCGCATCCGCGGGGTTGACCTTGCGATAGGTTGGGTTGGCGGGAAGATTTGCAGGGAGGTAAGTCCGCGCGGAATTGATGGCCGCTTCGACGTCTCGCGCCGCTCCATCAATATTGCGGCTCAGGTCGAATTGAATAGTGATGCCCGTTGTTCCCAAGCTGCTCGTAGAAGTCATTTCCGTCACACCGGAAATGTGACCGAACTGCCGCTCCAGAGGAGTGGCAACCGAAGAGGCCATAATCTCCGCGCTGGCTCCCGGCAAACTGGAATTCACCGAGATGGTGGGAAAATCCACCTGCGGCAACGGAGAAACTGGAAGCACGTTGAAAGCAATCGCGCCGGCAATGGCGATGGCAATGGTCAGCAGCGTTGTCGCGACCGGCCGGTAAATAAATGGAGCGGAGACGTTCATGAGTGCTCCGCGGGCTGTGGCTGAGTGCCCGGACCCCATGCCGGAGACTTTCGCGAAAACCGCTGGGCGATGCGATCGAAAAAGATGTAAATCACCGGTGTGGTGTACAGGGTGAGCACCTGGCTCACTAGCAAGCCTCCAACCATGGCAATTCCCAGCGGTCGTCGTAATTCCGAACCAATACCTGTCCCAAACGCCAGCGGAAGGCCACCGAGCAGCGCGGCCATGGTGGTCATCATGATCGGCCGAAAGCGCAGCAGGCTGGCCTCGTAAATGGCGTCGGTGGAATTTTTTCCGTGGTTGCGCTCCGCATCGAGCGCGAAATCCACCATCATGATTCCGTTTTTCTTGACGATGCCGATCAGCAGCACCAATCCGATGATGGCCACCACGCTAAGGTCCTGATGAAAAATAATGAGCGCAAGAAAAGCGCCAACTCCGGCGGAAGGCAGCGTGGAAAGAATCGTTATGGGGTGGATGAAGCTCTCGTACAACACGCCAAGCACGATGTACACCGTCACGAGCGCGGCAAGAATCAGCAATGGCATGTTCGAGAGAGAATTTCGAAACGATGCTGCAGTTCCCTGAAAATCGGCCTGCAAGCTGGCCGGCATGTGCATATCTTGCTGAACTTTTGTAATCGACGAAATGGCTCCGCCGAGCGCGGCGTTGGGCGCAAGATTAAAAGAAACGGTGATCGCCGGAAACTGTCCTTGGTGGTTGATAGAGAGCTGTTCGGTCTTCAACTCAAAATGCGAAAATGCGCCGAGCGGCACGGCGTTACTTTTTGCCGAGCTCGTTACCGCCGCCGAATTAGTAACTTTGTTTGATGTGCTGTTCGAAGTGCCTGAGGTAAGCGCGTTCACCGGTGGAGTCAATGCACTGGCCGTCGGATTGTAAAGTGTGCTGGTAGTCAGCGCATTCGAACCGGCCGAAGTGGATCCGTTTCCACTCGAACTGGCCGCCGCTCCCGTTGTGCCTGCGGCAGCGTTCGCCTGAATATACAATTTGTTCAGTTTGTCCGGATCGTTTTGAAACTGCGGCTCGGATTCCAGGATGACATGGTACTGATTCAGCTGCGTGTACATGGTGTTGATCTGCCGTTGTCCGAACGCGTCGTACAGCGTGTTGTCGATAGTCGTCGGTGCGATTCCCAGCCGCGAAGCTGTTGCTCGATCGATCACCAGCTGGACCGCAAGTCCCCCAGGCTGCTGGTCGGTAGCCACATCTTCCAACTCCTTCAAATTTTTTAGCTTTGCTACGAATTGATTGGTCCAGTCATTCAGTTCATTCGGGTCGGGATCCTCGAGCGTATATTGATATTGCGTGCGGCTGACGCGGTCGTCGACGGTAATGTTTTGCACCGGCTGCATGAACAGCTGAATACCTTGCACATCAGCGAGCTTGGTCTGCAGACGCCGTATCACATCCGAAGCGTTTAGGTCCCGCTGGTTCAGCGGCTTCAGATTGATGGATAACCTTCCACTGTTGGTAGTGGTGTTGGTGCCATCAGCGCCGATGAAAGATGACAGGCTTTCGACCGCGGGATCGGCAAGAATGACGTCGGCGAGTTCCTGCTGCTTTTGCGCCATGGCTTTAGGCCCAATCGTCGGCGGTGCCTGCGAAATTCCCTGAATAATTCCGGTATCCTGCACCGGAAAAAATCCTTTGGGAATTACGATATAAAGAAAGATGGTGAGTAACAGCGTTCCCAGCGCCACCAGCAAAGTAATGGTTTGGTGTCCTAGAACGAACTTCAAGGTGCGCCCGTAAAAGGCGATCATGCTTTCGAACATGTACTCCGACTTCCGATAAAACCAGCCCTGTTTTTCCTTGGGGTTGTGCTTCAGGATGCGTGAAGCCATCATCGGCGTGAGCGTCAAAGAAACCACCGCCGATACTACGATGGTTACTGCCAGAGTCACCGCAAATTCCCGGAACAATCGGCCGACAACATCTCCCATGAAAAGCAGCGGAATCAATACCGCGATCAGCGAAACGGTCAGAGATAAAATCGTGAAACCGATCTGCTCGGCCCCTTTGAGCGCCGCCTGCATGGGCGGTTCGCCGGCCTCGATATATCGCGAAATATTTTCAACCATCACGATGGCGTCATCCACAACGAATCCGGTCGAAATCGTCAGCGCCATCAGTGACAAGTTATCCAGGCTGTAGCCCAGCGCGTACATCGCCGCAAACGTGCCCACCAGCGACAGGGGCACCGCCACGCTGGGAATGATCGTGGCGTACAGGTTCCGCAAAAATAAAAAGATCACCATTACGACCAGCGCGATCGTCAGCATCAATTCAAACTCTACGTCCGACACCGAGGCCTGAATCGGCGTAGTCAGGTCCGTGAGTATCGTGATATCGATCCCTTTGGGAAGATTCGCTTCCAGTTGCGGCAATAACGCTTTTATCCGCTTTACTACGCTGATGGTGTTTCCACCGGGCTGCCGTTGTACGTTGATGATGACCGCCGGCGTCTTATTCATCCACGCAGCCTGATTGGTGTTTTCCACTCCGTCCACAATATTGGCTACATCGGTAAGCATCACCGGCGCTCCATTGCGGTACGCGACCACTACCTTCCGGTAATCCTTACTGGTCACCAACTGATCGTTGGCATCGATCTGGTAATCCTGACGCGCGCCGTCAAAATTCCCCTTCGCGGCATTGACGCTGGATTGCGTAATCGCCGTGCGCAGATCCTCCATATTTATTCCATAGGAAGAAAGTGCCGCTGGATTCGCTTGAATACGCACAGCGGGCTTCTGGCCGCCGCTGATGGTGACCAGTCCGACGCCGCTCAATTGCGAAATCTTGGGAGCCAGCCTGGTGTCTATCAGGTCCTCAACCTGCGAGAGCGGAATGCTGCTCGACGTCGCTGCTAAGGTCAGCACTGGGGCGTCCGCTGGATTTGTCTTGCTGTAAATGGGCGGCGAAGGAAGATTCGCGGGCAGAAAGTTTTGCGACGCATTGATCGCCGACTGCACTTCTTCTTCCGCCACATCAATATTCAGGCTCAACGTGAATTGCAACACGATGACCGAGGTGCCACCCGAGCTGCTGGACGTCATCTGACTAAGTCCCTGAAGCTGGCCAAACTGTCGCTCCAACGGCGCAGTCACGGTAGTGGCCACCACATCGGGACTAGCGCCCGGATAAAAAGTCAGCACTTGAATAGTGGGATAGTCGACTTCAGGCAGCGCGGAAACTGGCAGCTGCGTGTAACTCACAATGCCTACCAATAATATGGCGGCCATTAGCAGCGCTGTCGCAACCGGTCTCAAAATAAAAGGGCGTGACGGACTCAATGGGGAGTGCTCCCCTGGCTGTTGCTGTTTCCCTGCGTGGAGGGTTTCCCTGGAATGGCGGCATTCCCGGGCTTGGCGGCGTTTCCCGGAACACCAGGGTTTCTCCCGCCAGAACCATTCCCTCGTGGCGAGGAACCACCGGGAGCATTCCCGGGAGCGGCTGGATTACCGGCGATGACAACTTTAGAGTTGTCCTGCAACTTATCAAAGCTGCTGTTTGCCAACACGTCCCCCGGAGACACCCCGGTGACTTGTGTAGTCCCGCCGTCCGTCACACCCGGCTTAATCGTGCGCATATGTGCGGTGTTATCCTGCAGAACATAAACAAACGCAGTCTGCCCGTTATGTTGGATTGCCGATCCTGGAATTAGGGTGGCATCGTGCAGTGTAGTTACTAGCAGCCGCACATTTACGAATTGGTTTGGAAAGAGCGCCGTATCTTTGTTTTCGAAGGAAGCGCGCGCTTTTACCGTGCCGGTCGTCGTGTCGATCTGGTTGTCCAACGTCAAAAGCTTCCCGGTAGCAATTTCCTGTTGTCCGCCGCGGTCAAATGCATCCACCGTTAGCACCGCCTTGTTGCGCAGGCGCTCCTGTACTGGTCCAAGGCTGTCTTCCGGAATAGTAAAAATCACGGTGATGGGCGACATCTGTGTGATCACCACCAAAGTGGTCGTTCCCGACGACTGCACCACGTTTCCTGGATCGACCAGCCGCAAACCAACCTTCCCAGTGATAGGCGCCACGATGTGACAGTAGTTGACCTGTACCTCATCGAATTGCACCACGCCCTCATCAAGCTTCACCGTGCCCTGATTTTGCAGCACGATTTTTTCTTGATCGTCCAGCTGTTGCTTTGGTATGGCTCTGCGATCCCACGCTTCGTGGTAGCGCTGCAGGTCCATCTTCGCTTGCGCCAAAACATTTTCATCCCGCTCCAGGGTGCCTTGCGCCTGCATCAGCGTGGCTCGATACGGGCGGGAATCAATGTCAATCAAAGGATCGCCTTTATGCACGATCTGACCCTCTTTGTAGTGCACCGCGGTAACAATTCCATTCACCTGGCTAGTGATGGATGAGGTGTAAACCGGCGTGACCGTGCCGATGGCATCCAGATACGACCCGATGTCCCCCTTTTGCGCTGTTACCGTAGTCACCGTAACCGGCCCGCCTCCACCTCTCGGTGCTTTTGCCGTTGTTTGTTCCTCGTGATGCAATACCAGCCAGAAGCCGACCGCGAAAACCAGCAGGATCACGACCCACATGATGACGCGCACGGCTCCGCTTCGTTGCCTCGGAGGCGCGTCCGTCGGCGGCGGTAACTGATGTTCGGGTCCGATAGCTGGATGCTCATTTTGGTCAGCAGGCAAAGTGATTCCTCATCTCACATCAGTCGGGACCGGGGCAGAGAGTCCTTATTTATTGACGAATAGTAACCCGTCTTTGGATACACTCGGGCCTAATATTGGGTGCGGCGTTCCCGTGAGGTAATTCTTTTAGGTTACCGTTAGGTTACCTGCGTTGGGCTACCTGCGTTGGGTTACCTGCGTTGGGTTACCTGCGTTGGGTTACCTGCGTTGGGCTACTTGCGTTGGGCTACTTGCCACGAAACAAGAAGGCGAGGTCAACAATTAGAATGATCACGACTGCCAGCTCCAGTACGAAGCTGCGGGTTTGATTGAACTGGTCCACCATAAATCTGTACAGCTCGCCGGCGGTGCGCAGTTTTTGATCCACCAGTCCGCGATAATCCGGCACGCCGACCTTGGCGGCAATCAAATTGTATAGCCGCGCATAGAACATATCGCTCAAGAACTTCACCGCATTATCAACTTTTTCAGTCAACTCCATAACATCCAGGCGGATGGTATTCAGCCGGGCCGCTTCACGCGACAGCCTCCACGCTGTAAGCAAACCGCCCTGGCGCTCCAGGGAACGATACACTCCGTCGAGAAGGGTCGTAAGCAAGGTGTCGTAATAACGAAATTCCAGCAGTTGGGTATTGGCATATTCCAGCAGCTGTATGGTTGTCGCCGCCACTTCCGAGCTGCCGTAAACTAGCGCGCCACCCCAACCCACCACCAAGAGATCCGTGTGCGAGTAAGAGATACTTGATTGCAGGACTTCTTGCCGCTCCGCATCGGATAACAATGCCGATTCCCCTCGAACCAGCTGAGCTATCTCCGGGCCGTGCGATGCCAGCAATTCTTCGGAGGCCAGGTTGTGGCCGTCGGCTCCCCGTATTTCCCTGAGCTGTACAACGTAATAGTCCTCTTTGAGCCAAGTATCGTAGGGTTTGACAAGAGCGGGGGCGGCATGTTTCAAAGAAGCGCTAAGCAATTCTGTGGCTCGGCTTTCGAGTTCCGTCGCGCCAATCCATTGACTGGATCGCTGAACCAGAGCACCCCAATCGTCGCATTCGAACGGTAACTCCAGCTCAATGCTGACCACTCCGTAGTCGTAATAATTAGTCTTTCCCTCGATGTGTTCACCAGCCTTCAAGACCATCGGATGGATGGCCTCCACGACCGGCGATCTCTCGAAGTGCAAATAGTGTGGAATCGGAGGAGTCAAACCGATGGTGGGCTGCACCCCGCCTGGCTCAACCAGGGGTCTGAGTAAGTCCAGCCGAATCGCCTCGGCAACTTCGTACAGAAACAAAATGCGGAATTCACCCTTCAATGAATCTCTGGCCCTCCCGACTACATCTACATTACCTGCCAGCAGCTAAACATGCGAATCACAAAAAAATTGGCAGTCTTGAACACCAATTTCAAACACCGTTCTAACCAACATCGCTGCGAGAACGGTGCGACCCCATCTTCATAAACACCACGGGCAGCCCGTTAAGGCTGCCCGCGCGTTTCAACCAGGTATTTCCCCCGGCAAAGAAAATTCAGTGCCGGTCGTCCCCATGTTCGTGACGCCAGTTCCAATAAGCGTCTTGATCCTTGCGGTTCAGCTTTGAGTAGTCGCGATACTCTCTGTGATTCTCGGTGAAATACTGGTGGTAGTAGCGGTCCTCATTGTCATCCCAGTTGTGATAATCCTTGTGAGCGCGATCGTACACACGCTTTTGGTCATGATGCTCGTCCCGGTGTTCATCCTGCGAGGCCGCCCTCGTGACTATCGCCGCGGGTGCGCTTAACGCAGCAGTCAGGAAAATAAAACTGATGTATTTATATCCGGCTTTCATAAATTCCTCCTCGAGTACAATTTCACTTCAATTAATGTGCCTACGTGACAATAAATTATGACCCGCGTACATCGGATGTTCAACGCCAGATCCAACAAATATTTTTCTAAGGTATTTCACGTATAGCTTTTACAACATAAATACCGCTCTAATCTCGACTCTAAAATAGCGAGATCCTCACAACTTTCATACCCTGACGGATGACGCGCGACTCGGCGCGTTCTGCGACTGACAATCTATTGTGAGCAGGTTGGTACAACCTTGTTCCGCTATTGACGTCGCTTCCAGACCTTGGCTCGTGTATAAATCCTTGCCAGAGATTCACTCTTCAATTCAGGCGGAAAATGTCTCTCAAAACTTGGCTTCTACTCCTCATCGTGCCCGTAGCAGCCAGCATTATGCTTCTCCTGCTGCGCCATCCCCGCGTCGCTGAGTTATTTCATAAACACATTCCCGATCGGCCTAAGCGCCGGCTGTTTCTGGCGGCGATCGGATTTTTCGTCGTCTTCGCCGTCGCCAGGACCCTCGCCTACGTCAATTTTCACAAGATTGGCCCTTTTCACGACATCTACATCGGCGGCAGACACATCCACCATTTGGTGTGGGGCATCTTGATCCTGCTGGCCGTTGGTTTTGGATGGTTGCAGGAGGTTGGCGTTGGTGGAGAAGACTCATCCCTCGTTGCTAGCCGCCTAATGTCCTTTCTATACGGCGCGGGCGCCGCACTCACACTCGATGAATTTGCATTGTGGCTGAATCTCGAAGATGTGTACTGGGCGCGCGAAGGTCGCGCCAGCATTGACGCTATAGTCTTATTCGGCACTTTCCTGATCATTGCGCTTTACGGCGGCCGCTTCTTCCACGCGGTGGCCAATGAGTTGATCCTCCGTCGCAAGAAATAAATGAATCCGTGCGCCACATATTCCAAATGCCGGACCTGACGATTCCGTCTTCTAATCCGAAAATATCACCAGCTATTTGCAGCGTGTCAGGGGTTTTTGCCGATTGGCGCTACAATAAGCGACCACATGAAATCCTCTGACGGTACTATTCTCCGTTTAATCGCATTATTTAAGCTGCTGAAAGCCGCACTTCTCATCGCCGTCGGTGTGGGCGCCCTGAAACTTCTTCATCGAGACATGGGTAGCACACTCGATCATTGGATCGTTATGAGCGGCCTTGATCCCGGTAACCGCTGGGTGGAAAGAGGGATTGAGAAGGCCTCTAACTTAAGTCACGCCAAAGTAAAGGCCCTCGGGATTGTCAGCTTTATCTACGCGGGCTTGTTTCTCACCGAAGGAATCGGACTCTGGCTCATGAAACGTTGGGCCGAGTGGTTCACCATAATCATCACCAGCTCGCTCGTGCCGGTGGAAATTTACGAACTATATCGCCATCCTACCATCTCGAAAATTCTGGTGCTCATCATCAATATTGCGGTGGTCCTCTATCTCATCTATCGAATTCGAAACCCCGCTCACAAATCGAATTTTAAATAACTGTGGACTCAGGATTGGAGCGCCAGAACTGGTTGCGTTTCAACCGGCTCGCGCTGAGGCTTGGCAAAAAAGGTAGCCACCAAGCCGCATGCCGCCGCGAAAGACAACCACAAGCCTGGAATCGCTCGATTGCCTGAAATATGAATGAGGTACGTGCTTAGCGCCGGTGTAAATCCGCCGAAAATTGCTGTCGCCAGACTATAAGCCAGCGCAAATCCCGATGTTCTTACATCCACCGGCATAATTTCCGTGAGCGTCACGACCATGGCCCCGTTGTAGCTGCCATAAATAAAGGACAACCACAGTTCCACACCCAACAACCTGGCGAACGACGGCTCCCTGATCAGCCAAAGCATGGCCGGATAAGCAGTGATCAGCATCAGCAACGTGCAGCCAAACAACAACGGCCGCCGTCCAATCCGGTCAGACAGCGCCCCCATGATTGGCAACCAAAAAAGATTCGACGCGCCAACGCAAAGGGTCACGATCAGACTGTCGATGCTCGCCAGATGCAGCACGGAATTTCCAAACGTCGGCGTGTACGCGGTAATCATGTAAAACGACACGGTGGTCATGGTTACCAGGAACGTGCCCACCAGCACGATGACCCAATTGTTTCTCAGCGAACGAAAAATCTCCGAGGTGTTCGGTCGACGTTTGCGCGCAAGAAACTCGTCCGTTTCCGCCAAAGATTTCCTTAGCCTGAAAAGAAATGGAATGATCAGGCAGCCCAGCAGCAAAGGAACCCGCCATCCCCACCGCTGCATCTTTTCAGTAGAAAGAAATGAATTAAGTATCACTCCGACCGAGGCAGCAAACATCACCGCCACTTGTTGGCTGCCCGATTGCCAACTTACATAAAATCCTTTGTGGCCGGGCGTAGCGATCTCCGACAGATACACCGAAACGCCGCCGAGTTCCATGCCGGCGGAAAATCCTTGAAGAAGGCGTCCCGTCAAAACAAGTATCGGGGCGAGCAAGCCAATCGTCGCGTAGCTAGGCATGAAGGCGATCGAAAAAATCCCGATCGACATCATTCCCAACGTCAACAACAAACCGGCGCGGCGGCCATTGCGGTCGGTGTATGCACCCAGCACCAAGGCCCCCAGGGGACGCATCAAAAATCCGGCACCGAAGGTCATCAACGACAGCATCAACGAACCGTAAGGACTACCGCTCGGAAAAAACGCATTGCCTATGGCGGCGGCATAATAACCAAACACCATGAAGTCGTACATCTCCAGAAAATTTCCGCTGGAGACGCGCACCACCGACCAAACTTTGGATTTACGGTCGCTGGAATGAAACGGTGAGTTCATGATCTTGGACAAACCCCAACCCTACTATCTGGCAATAGTCGCTAAACTCGAGTCGAACACAGCTGACGCGGTTTTGTTTCTGTGCCGCTCGCGGGGGACAATCACTGAGCAAGGCGAACGCTACCGTCAACCTTGCTCAGTGAAGTGCGCGTTTTACCAGACCAGTTTGAGTCCCAATTGAATCTGGCGCGACGCTGTGGAAGTGGAACCGATGACGCCGGCGTTGCCGGTGCCGATCGAATTGTTGGCGTCGTTCAGGAAATTGGGAGCCGCGAAGTTGGGGTGATTCAGGATGTTGAAAAACTCCCCTCGGAATTGCGCCTTAAATCTTTCCCGGAAGGAAAAATTCTTGAACAAGGAGAAATCGACGGTGGTCAATCCCGGTCCGTAGAAACGGTTACGGCCCGAGTTGCCAACCAAAACTCCACCGGCCACCGCTGGTGCGGGTGCAAAACAATTTGGATTGAAAGCCAGCAACTGCCCTGCGGCATTGGTGGTAACTCCCGGCGTAGCATTGCAACCGGAAATCAAGTTCGCAAAGTCCATGGAAAAGTCACCATTGAAGCCGGTGTTTAGCGGATCACCGCCTCCACCCACCGTTACGGTGTATGGAGAACCGCTCGTCGCGGTCACGATGGTTCCCATTTCCCATCCGCCGAGCGCGTAGGACACCAAGCCGCTCTTGGGACCCGGGACATCCCAGATCACCGTTCCGACCAGTGTGTTTCGCACATCGAAATCGCACGCGCCGACCCTATACGCTTTGCTCAGTAGCAGCGGCACGGCAACCGAATTTACATATGTATCTCCAGTCACCGGAGCGGAGCTTGTATCCCGGCATTTTCCGAGTGTGTAAGACACCTGTCCCTGCAAGCCATGGGTCATTTCACGTCGTAATTGCGCTTGGAAGCCGTTATAACTCGATTCACCGTCAAAGAGCACTGGCCGAATTCCTGAACCACCAGGCGGTCCTGGCACGACGCCGCCGTTTGCACCACCCCAATTCGGATCCAGTTGGTAGGTGTTAGAAGGTATGAGAATTCCCGCCGAGGTCTGCACCGGAGGAACCAGGTTAATGTCATCAGCGGCCACCGAAAGATGCACTGATCGCGAACCCACATAACCCGCCGTTAGTGTCCACGCAGCTCCGAGTTGACGCTGGACGTTGAAATTCCAGTTCAGCACGTCAGCCCGATGCGGATTCTGATCCACATAACGATTTCTGATGCTATTGGGATTGAAGCTGATGTTGGGATCGATTCCGCTCCCCAGCGTGTTGGTTTTGTCGAGCCCGATGATCTGGAATGGGGCAGTTGCCGCGGTGTTCAGACCGAACTCATATGGCAATGGCAGCACATCGAAAATACCGAATCCGCCACGCACCGCCGTTTTTCCATCCTTAAACGGATCCCACGAGAATCCAACTCGCGGCTCAAAGTTCTTAGTGGTGGGGTTATTCCTGATAAAGGTGTCTACGTGCTGCGGTCCGCACGGACTACTAGGGCTGGGAGCTACGCCGGGCGTGGCGCAATTAACTAACGTAGTAATTTCCTGAATCCTGTTGTTAGCGTCTCGAGGCAAGGTTGTGAATTCGTAACGTAGCCCCAGATTAATTGTCAGGTTGGGACGAAAACGCCAATCGTCGTGAATGTATCCGGCGAAAAGACTTTCGCGAATAGCTACTTCGTTGGAACCGCCCGGCGCCAAGGCGTTGAGAGTGTCCGGCGTATTATTCAAAAAATCAGCGAGCGTTGCGTAATTGTTTTTTCTTCCGTTCGGACTCAATTGTTCGGTGATGTTGTAAAGCATTCGTTCGAATGCAAATCCGATTTTAATGGAATGTGTGCCGCGCGTTAGAAAAGCGTCATCGTAGGCTTGCGCCGAAGTCCAGCGATGCAAAAAGCGGTTCAGTCCCCCCAACCCAATAGCGGTTGTGAGCACTCCGGGCACGCCGATTTGTGGCGGCCCGATGGCTCCGGGAGCTACGGCCAGAGCGGTGTCGGTAGCCACCTTGTCGCCCGTTACCGGGCTGTTGATGTCACCCCTGATGCGGCTCACCCCGACGCGGACGGTATTCACCAGCGCCGGACTAAAAACATAGGTGTCCTCAACGCTAGCCATTTGGCGGCGTGAAAAAACCTCGTGAATGGCGTTCAACAGCGGGTCGGGCTGTGTTTGCGGGCCGGAATCAAAGAAATAGCTCACTGCCAGCGAATTCTTGTCGGAGAATTTCTCATCCACGCGCAGTGTGTAGTAGTTCTCATTCGAAATGGTAGGTAGCGCCACGTTAAACGTCTGAGTAACTCCATTGGCGTCGACAGGTGTCCCGGAAGGAGCGACGGGCCACAGCGCCAAGTATGGAGCAATCGAGGGAACTGCCAGGGCCCTCTCGGCCGCCGTGGGGACGTGAATGGCTTGCGAGCCAGGTTTGTTTTGTCGCACTCCTTCGTATGTTCCGTAAACAAAAAGTTTGTCTTTTATAATCGCGGTCCCGCCCGATGCTCCGAACTGCACGCGGCGAAACGGTGAAATGGGACCGGCGGGATCAAAATAGTTTTTCGCATCAAACACTTTGTCACGATCGAACAGGAAAGCCGTGCCGTGGAAATCATTTACTCCGCTTTTCGTAATGGCGTTAATGACCGCGCCCGAAGTGCGCCCGTACTCCGCCGTGTAGTTGCTGGTCAACACCGAAAATTCCTGGATGCCGTCAACGCCGAGATTCAATCCAGAAGCGCCGCCCGGCGAGCCATTCGAATAGTCATTGATACTGATCCCATTGACGCGGTAAGTATTTTCGTTCGCGCGATGACCGTCATTGCTCAGCTGATTTCCAAATCCACGGTTTCCTTTGTTGGCGCTGAATCCTGTACCCACTTGGTTCGGAATACTCGACACTCCCGGCTCCAGCGTCGCCAATGAAGTCCAGTCGCGCCCGTTCAGTGGCAATTCTCGCATCGTCGTCGAATCCACCGTGGAGCTCACCGTTGACGAGGTCGTTTGAATGTCCGGGATCGCGGCATTTACTTCCACCGTTTGACTGAGCGCACCGACCTTCATGACCAAATTCAAAGACTGTTGCCCCCCAACTGTGAGCGTGATGCCTTTCTCCGTCAAAGTCTGAAAGCCTGTCGCAGTCACAGTAACTTCGTACTCGCCTGGCAGTAGGTTGGGCGCCGAATAAATTCCATCCGAGTTGGAGGCTACTTCTCGTGCCACCCCGGTACCCGCGTTCTTTACACTAATCGTGGCGTTCGCCACCGGACCGCCTTGATCGTCGGTCACCAACCCAGATAGCGTGGCGCCGGCGACCTGCGCTTTGGCGGGTGCTACCCAAGCCATCTGGAAACTCGCGATCAGCAGGAGCACCAGCAGCACGTGCAGTCTTCCCGGTATTTTTAATAATACAGACATATTCCCTCCCCGTTCGCACACCGTTAGGGTTGACCGTTAGAGCCACCGGTCCATTAGTTAGCGGCGAGTATCCAATCGCTTTCGAGCGGCGGCGATTTAGTGGCGACACTCTGCGTACTTCCGCGAATTAACACAATCCGTAATGCATCCTATCGAAGCCCTTTCTGCATCTCCGGCCTTACCACTGAAAACCCGGGGCTTAGCACGTCGAGTAACGAGCTTTTTTGACGCTTAGCGCTTGCCGGAGCTATACTCGCGACGCGGCTCTGGGCCGAAAATGCAGCACACCTCCCATGCTTCCAAGATAGTTCGTTGCGGCGTTTTTGAGATCGATCTCAAGGCCTTCGAGTTGCGTAAGCACGGTCTACGCCTGAAGCTGGCTGAGCAGCCTTTTCAGATTCTCGCCATACTCCTCGAACAACCTGGTGAAGTGATTACCCGTGATGAACTTCGCGAACGTCTGTGGCCGGGCGATACCTTTGTGGACTTCGACCACGGATTGAACAATGCCGTGATGCGTTTGCGCGAAGCGCTCGGCGACTCACACGACAAACCACGCTTCATCGAAACATTGCCGCGACGCGGCTACCGCTTCATTGCGCCCGTTGAGGAAATCCACGCGGCCTCGAAAATAAATCCTGGCGTGGACCCACACGCGAGTTCTTCCGCCGTTTTACACGCTTCCGATGATCCTTCACAGCTATCCGCTGATCACCACGAACCGGTCAGTCGCCCTAATGCCAACAACTGGCTAACCCTGCCACGGATTGCGCTGATGTCCGCCGGAGTGTTGGTTTTTGCGGTACTTTCCGGCTTAGCCGTTCATTTCGTGAGAGGCTGGGAGTCCGGAAAGATAAATCCCGCCCACAATATGTCACTGGTCGTCTTGCCTCTCGAGAATTTGTCTGGCGACGCAGAACAGGATTATTTTGCCGACGGCATGACCGATGAGCTGACCGCCAACCTGGCCAAGATCCGTTCGTTGCGAGTCATCTCCCGGTCAACCGCCATGGCCTACAAAGGCACGCACAAGCCGCTTTCCGAAATCGCCCGCGACCTGAAGGTTGATGCCGTTGTCGAAGGCACGGTGTTAAAAGCCGGAAACCGCGTGCGCATCACCGCCGAACTCGTTCAAGTCTCCACCGATCATCATCTCTGGGCCGACACCTACGAAAGTCAGATTGGCGACGTGCTGGCGCTGCAAAATCGCGTTTCTTCCGCCATCGTCGACCAGATTCGTATCAACCTCAGTCCCGAAGACAAACAGCGCTTGGCAAAAAATCCGTCCGTCAGCCCCGATGCTTACGAAGACTATCTGAAGGGCCGCTATTACTGGAATAGAAGATCCGGCGACGGATTCGCAAAGGCCATCGGATACTTTGAAGATGCCACCCGCAGAGACCCGCAATATGCGTTGGCCTACGCGGGCCTGGCGGATTGTTATGGAATTATCGGCGCAACCATATATGGCAGTTTGCCGGCTGCCGAGGCTGCACCCAAAGCTAAAGCCGCCGCCATTCGCGCGCTGGAAATCGACCCCAGTCTCGCCGAGGCGGAAACTTCTCTCGCCACCGCGAAATTCAACTACGACTGGGATTGGGCTGGCGCGGCGCAAGGTTTCCAACGCGCCATTCAGATGGACCCCAGATACGCAACCGCCTATCAGCGATATTCGCTCTATTCCATTGCCATGGGCCGCTTTGACGAAAGCCTCGAACAAATAAAGAGGGCTCGCGAGCTCGACCCGCTTTCCATCAGCATCAATTCAAGTTTGGGCTGGCGTTTATATCTCGCGCGTCAATACGACCGCTCCATTGCGCAACTCCGCGATACGCTGGAATTGGATCCCTCCTACGAGTGGGCGCATTTCATCCTCGGACAGGCCTACGAGCAAAAGCGTGAATTCAATCTCGCCCGTGCCGAACTGCAAAAGGCTGTTGAACTTTCCCACAACAGTCCATTGATGATCTCCGCCTTGGCACATGCTGACGCGCTCTCCGGCAATCCAGAGGAAGCGCTGCGACTACTCCAGCAACTGATGGCGCAGTCCAAAAAGCAGTATGTTTCCCCGTTTTACGTCGCCATCGTGTACATCGCGTTAGGCAAAACCGAAACGGCCATGGACTGGATGGAAAAGGCTTTCGCGGATCGCTCGAACGGCCTGGTCTTTCTCAAGGTTGAGCCCGAACTTGACCCGCTGCGCTCTAACCCTCGCTTCATCGCTCTACAAAAGCAGCTCAACTTTCCGGATTAATCCGCACCCAAAAAGCCCTCTGTAAATTCTGCCAGTGAATCCGCGAGACAGTTCTTCACTCATTGTAAAAAAGCATTATGAAATCCTTACAAGGTCCTCGCGACTTCCTTACTTGGCCGGTATCACCCTTCACGGTCAGCTCACTTGAGAAAAAACTCTCGTCCGATTAGAAAAATCACTTGATACTTTTATGCTGTTTGGGCAGTCGTCGGTATCTTGGACACTCGGTGTGTTCGATATCCAGTATTCGAAGGGTGAGCTTATGAACCGCAAAGCTAAAGCGCTTGTTGGGAACAGTGAAAGATTCGCGACCATTTGGAAAAAATCCTGGCACCCTCGCGTATTAACAAAGTGCGTCCTTATCGCCGTAGCTTGCGCATGCAGTCATTTCGCGCGCGGACAATCTCTCTCGACTGGCCAAACGCCGCTGACGCTCGAGAGTCCGCAAGCGATGCAAGCCCGCATCAGCAAACTCGAAGCCGAGGTAGCTGAGTTAAAGGCTATCGTGACTCGTATGCAACCCACGGTGGTTGCCACCGATGCGGCCCCTTCAGTGGGCGCGGCCGTACAACCCGCGCCATTAAACCAGCCGGCTTCAAAACAGGAAACCCTTCAACCGGTCTTGCAGCCCGAGGACCGCAAGGTGCTCAGTTTTCTCCGTGAGACGACCATCAACGTAGCGCTCGACGGCTACTATGCCTACAATTTCAACGATCCCGTTGGTCGAGTCAATCTCTTGCGCGCCTACGACGTGCTCAGCGATGAATTCAGCCTCAACCAGGCCAGTCTCGTCATCGACCATCCGCCCAATGCCGCAGCAGGCCACCGCTGGGGCGGGCGCCTCGATTTGCAGTTCGGTCAGGCCACCGACACTCTACAAGGGAACCCCGCCAACGAACCCCGGCCCCAGATATATCGCAACATTTTTCAGGCCTACGGCACTTACCTAATTCCCGCCGGTAAAGGCATAACCTTCGACTTCGGCAAATGGGGAAGTTCTCTCGGTATCGAGGGCAACTACTCCAAAGACCAGATAAATTACTCCCGCGCTTACTGGTTCGACTTTTTGCCTTTTTACCACATGGGTGTGCGCGTGAGCGCTCCCATCACCGATCGTTTTACGCTGAACTATTGGGTCGTCAACGGCACCAATCAGGTCGAAGCAACCAACGGTTTCAAAGATGAGTTGTTTGGTTTCACTGCCAAGCCTGCAAAAAACATTCTATGGACCATGAACTATTATCTCGGACAGGAACATCCCGATCGCACTGTCGTCCCGCCAACAAGTCCGATTCCGGTGCAACCGGGGCTCAGCTTTGCCGCCATCACTCCCGCGCCCAATGGGAAAACACACATTTTCGATAGCTACGTAACCTGGCAGACCACGCCAAAACTAAGCTTCGCGCTCGAGGGCGACTATTTCCTTCAGCGTTTGTGGAAAAACGAAGCTCCGGGTCAGTCATCGGCGCCCTCTCATGTGGCCGGCGGCGCCGCCTACGTTCGCTATCAACTCAATCCCAAAATCGCCCTGGCCACTCGTGCCGAATATCTGTCCGACCGCGGAGGACTATTCAGCGGACTCACCCAGGCGTTGAAAGAAAACACCGTGACGTTTGACTACACGGTAGCGGACGGATTTCTGATGCGCTACGAATGGCGGCGCGATTTCTCCAATAAGCCATCGTTCTTAACCGATGTCCAAAATGTCCTCAGCAAAGATCAAACCACTGCTACCGTCGGCCTCATTTGGTGGTGGGGCCGGAAGGAAGGTTCTTGGTAAAACTGATTTCCGCCACCCACGATTGTCACGCGTCTTCTTTCGATCCTGATCTTCTCGCGTCGGCGGGCCGGTTGAACCGGTAACCCACCCAGGGTTCGGTGTGAATATATCTTGGCTTGGCGGGATTAAGTTCTATTTTTTTTCGAAGCTGATTGATCACCACACGTAACGATTCCGTCTCTTCCCCATACTCTGGTCCCCAGGCGGACTGCAACAATCTGCGATGTGATATGGGCCGCCCGTCGGCGATCACCAATTCCTTCAGGACCGCGAATTCCTTTGGCGTCAAATGAATTTGCATTCCGCGGACCACAATATCGCGCTTTTCAAAATCAAAATTAAGTTCTTTGGATACCAGCTTAGGCGCATCCTGATCTTCCGCCGCCCGCCGCAGCAGCGCTCGGACACGCGCCAGCAATTCCTGGATACCAAACGGCTTCACCACGTAATCGTCAGCCCCGGCGTCGAGCGCTCGGACTTTGTCTTTCTCGGCGCTTCGCACCGTGAGCATGATGATGGGAACTTCCGAACCGCTACGAATCTCGCGGCAGGTCTGCAGTCCGTCCAGTCCGGGCATATTCATATCCAGGAGAATCAGATCAGGCTTGGCATCGCGGACCTTCTCAAATGCCTCGGTGCCATCGCGCGCCTCGAGGATGGTGTAGCCCTCGGCGGTCAGTGTCGTCCGCAGCACACGGCGGATCTGCGGCTCGTCATCCACCACCAGAATCGTCGCGGCTTTCATCGCGGCTTGCTCGCCGAAGAATCGATCGGCAGGGTGAAAGAAAAAACCGAGCCATGATCGCGCTGACTGGCAACGCTGATCGTTCCGCCGTGCGCTTGAATAATCGCTTTTGCGATCGGCAATCCCATTCCCGTTCCCTGGACAAGGTAACGCTGATCCTTCCCACGATAAAATTTGTCAAAAATCAGCCCCAGCTCCATATCCTCAATTCCCGGTCCTTTGTCGGCGACGCTCGTGAGCACAACATTGCCGCTCGATTCAGCGGTAATGGTAATCGGCTGATCCTTCGGCGAATACCCGTCCGCATTTTCGATTAAGCGCACCAGTACGTCCCGTATGCGATTGAAGTCGGCGCGCACCGACGGAAGCGTCTCCGGCACATCCATGCGTATCGTTCTCGGTCCCAACAAAGTTTTGCAATACGAGAGCGCCGCCGAAACCATCTCATTCATGGCGTTCGGTGCCAGATCCAATTCGAATTCGCCGGCATCCAACTGCGCCATCTCAGCGGCATCGCCGACCAGCTGGTTCAACCGATCGCACTCTTCGTCGATCACCGTCAGTAGTTCGCGTTTTTGCGTATCCGCCACATGGCGCTCCGAAAGTAGGCTGGTCACCGACGCCTTGATGGAGGTTAGTGGCGTGCGAAAATCATGCGTCACCGAATCCAGCAACGCTGATTTCAAACGTTCGCCTTCCCTGGCGGCCTCTGTTTTGCCAAGTTCTTCCACCGCGCGTGCCCGTTCGAACGCGATGGCAATCATGGAGCCCAGCGCATCCAGCGTTTCCCGCGATAACATTTGACCCGAGATTCCCAGGCTCCCGATCGCGCGGGCACCCATATGCACCGGAACAAAAGAGAGGCTGCGCCCTGGGTCCCGCAACGGCTCATCCCGCGCGGTCGCTCGCTTTAGCTCTTCATCCGCGAAGTGCGACGCTCCTCCCGAGTGATAAAACTTGTTTTTGTTTTCCAGGTAAAGCGCTGCCGCTCCCACTTCAAAGGTTTCCACGATGTGACTGGGAATAGCATTGAGCAAGGTAATTACGTTTCCGGACACCAGCAAAGTCTGGCTGAAGGTATAAAGCCTCTCTAGTTCATTGCGGCGGCGTTGCGCTTCGTCCGCTTCCTTGCGCACGCGGGCCGCAAGTTGGCTGGCGATAAGCGATGCTGCTAAAAAGGCAAACAACGCTGCCCAGTTCTGTGGATCGGCAATGGTGAACGTCCCAACCGGCGGAAGAAAAAAATAATTGAACGCCAGCATCGCCGCCAACGACATGAAAGCGGAAACTGTAAAGCCCCAAAAGGTCGAAACTGCTAAAATCGCAACGACAAAAGTAAGCGCTACCGTGGTTTGATTGACGCGAAGGACATCACGGTAAAAAAAGGTAATCGCGGCCAAAATGCCCAGCGCCACGACAGCATGCAGGACGCGAATAGGAAGACGTGAGAACACCGCAGTATTCTAGCTCAGCCGCTGATACCTGGACGGTGTAAGAAGCCCGATGCCGAAAACACCTGAAGATTGGCTGGAGAAAGCGAGTACCCCGGAGAAATCCAAGGGCATATTTAAGCTTTTCCTCGGCTATGCGCCCGGCGTCGGTAAGACTTATAGCATGTTGAGCGAAGGGATTCGCCGCCACAACCGCGGTGAAGACGTGGTGATCGGCTTCATAGAAACTCACGGCCGCAAAGGCGTTGAAGAACTCGTGCCGGAGCTCGAAACAATTCCGCGCCGCAGCATCGAATACAAAGGCACCCTGTTCGACGAGATGGACGTGGACGCGATCATCGCCCGCCGCCCAGCAGTCGTTCTGCTTGATGAGTTGGCCCACACCAACATTCCCGGCAGCAAACATCGCAAGCGCTATGAAGATTTGCTGGAACTTCTCAACGCCAAAATCGATGTGCTTTCCACTTTAAATATTCAGCACATGGAAAGCCTTGCTCCCACCGTCCACAGCATAACCGGTGTCACTGTGCGCGAAACCGTTCCCGACTGGGTCCCCTTAATGGCCAATGAAACCGTCATGGTGGACCTCACGCCGGAAGCGCTTCAGCAACGCATGGAGCGCGGGGATGTTTATTCGAAACACAAAGTGCATCAGGCGCTGCACAATTTTTTTCGCCGTGGCAATTTAATCGCTCTGCGAGAACTGGCTCTCCGCCAGGTCGCCGAACACGTCGATCGCAGCCTGGAATCCTACATGGCCGCCAAGGACATAGAAAAAAACTGGCCAGTACGTGAAAGGCTGGCCGTTTGCATCAGCTCGAACCCTTCCGGCCAGTACTTGATCGCTCGTGGCGCGCGCATGGCCAGGCGCCTGGACGCCGAACTCTACGTCGTCCACGTGGACACCGGCGCCGAAAATCAAGGTCCCGGCCACAAATCTTTGGAAGCTAATATCCGATTTGCCGGGGACCTGGGCGCAAAAGTCGTGCGCATAAGAGGCAAAGGCGTCGCGGATACCATGGCAGCATTCGCCCGCGAAAAACATGTCACGCAAGTTATTTTTGGTCGCGCCGATGTGAAAGGCTTACGTAAACTTTTCTACTTATCAGCCATCCACCGTTTTTTGCGCGACGCTCCCGCTGTGGATGTTCACATCGTCACTCACCAGGAACCCGATTGAGGGCCACAATGAGCTGCTTCGATTGTCCTGCGGGTGAGCCCTGGAACTCGCGCACGCCTCCGTCCTAGCTCAACGCCAATCGCGATTCACTTAAATCCAACTCATGTTCGATCTTGCGGAGGACTTCGTCATTGATACGGCCTTCATTCCGGAGCCGAACCGCTGTTTTTCGCTCCAGCGGTAAAAGTTCTCCCAGAATTGCGCGGTAGCGTTCCAGCTCCAGGTTGCTCATGGCATCACCCTCGGTGCCTTCCTTGGTCAGGCTCGCAAGGCGGCGGGAATATCGACGCGCAATGTCGTCGTACACCGAATCGAAGTCCGGAACATCTTGTCCACGAGCTTCTTCGAGATGCGCGATTGCCGTGCTGGTGATAATTCTCCGGGCTTCCTCCTCTTCTTCGGCATCACTTCCATGCCCCGCTGCTAGTCCTAGCATCCGGATCAGCGGAGGCAGCGTGAGCCCTTGCAACACGAGAGTCACAAAAATGACGCTGAAGGTCAGAAATATAATCAAATTCCGCTCCGGGAATTCGCTGCCATTCGCAAGTATTTCCGGCAAAGAAATTGCCGCCGCCAAAGCGACTACTCCACGCATGCCCGTCCAGCCCACGACAAAAATTTGTTTTGGAGACGGACGCAGATTCTTCTGATGAAGAAAACGGGAGCGCACAAAGTAAGCAAGATTCGCTCCGGGATACATCCACAAAAGCCGCAGCACGATCACGATCACGCTGAATAACACCCCGTACAGCACCAGTTGACGCACGCCATATTCCCGAATCCCGCCCAGCACGTATGGCAGCTGCAACCCGATCAGCACAAACACCAAACCATTAATCGCGAACGTCATGGAATCCCACACCGCCCACGTTTGCAGCCGCACGCTTGCGGAAAACAGCTGAGAACTCTGCCGGCTTAAATACAATCCACAGGCCACCACAGCCATTACCCCCGACGCGTGGACCGCTTCCGCGGCGAGATATACCGAGTAAGGGATCAAGATGCTGATCACAATCTCGATTGGACCATCATCAATTTGCGGCTCAATCCATTTGACGAGTAATCCCACTACCAGTCCGATCGCCAGCCCCGCAACGATCAGATAAGCCAGTCGCAACACGCCGGTTGCAACAGTCGGTGTTTGCCCGTTTACAACCATTGCCACCGCGAATTCGAGCGCGAGCAAGCCGGTCGCGTCATTCATCAGGCTTTCGCCCTCGAGAATATCGACGATGGCTTTAGGAAGTCCTACTCTCTTGAATATCGCCGTCGCCGCAATCGCGTCAGTTGTCGCAACGACTGCTCCCAAGACAAATCCGAGCCGCATGTCGAATCCGGCAAACAACCAATGCGCGGTAAACGCCACGCCCAACACCGTGAAACCCACTAGTCCAAACGCCAGCAGAAGTATGCTCACTAGGTTGTATTTGAATTCTCGCCACGAGGTAAGCCACGCCGCGGAGTACAACAGCGGAGGCAGGACCAGCAGAAAAATTACGTCTGGATTTAGAGGAATCTTCGGAATTCCCGGAACAAAGCCCAGTATCAGGCCGGCTACCACCAGCACAATCGGATACGGGGTCTGCAACTTACGCGCCAGCGCGGCGAAAACCACCACAAAAAGCAGCATCGTCAGAAAAACAATTTCGGCCGCGTGGATCATCAGCGCATTCTATATGTTCAGGTAATCCGGGAAAAGCAACTGCGAAAAGCGGTTTGCAGCGCGCGCCGCCGCTTTGATAAAGTCGCATTCGCGTCAAACTTCGGTACGGAGGGTTGAGCATGGCAGTGCGACAGGATTTGCTGGATATTTTGGTCTGCCCTCTATGCAAAGCTCCCGTAAAGCTCTTGCCCGACGGCTCGGGACTTAAATGTCAGGCATGCAAGCGGGTCTATCCCATTCGGGATGACATCCCGGTAATGCTGCCGGAAGAAGCGAAGATCGCCACCGATTAGTTTCAGGAGTTTTTGAGTTCTGTCCACCTCATCGCTGCAAACTGGTCATTTCGCCTGCCTGCCGCAGCAGGACCGAAGCAGACCGACGCATCTTCCTGCACCTTCGCTCCTGCGAAGGTGTCGGTCCGTGGAGCGGAGAAATCTCTCTTCGTTCTCTCGCGCAGCCCGCCGTGATGCCAGACTCTCCACTCTCCACCCGTCAGCTGATTACTTTCCCTGACTGCCCGCTCGAAGAAATGCACGCTTACGCTATACTGATTTTCACTGCTCGCGGGGCAGGAGAAAACCATGACGTTATTTGATCCACCTGCCGAAAAATCTACCAAATCCCGTGCCATGGCTTTTACGATTGGAGCGTTAGCTCTCTTCGTCATCGTTCTTTTATATTTTGCGTTTCGCTACTACCCGGAAAGGCGCGCTGCCGAACATTTCTTTGACGCGCTGGTCGCCGGCGATACCGACACCGCTTACCGTTTGTGGAAACCAAGCCCCAGTTACGCCATGAAAGATTTCATGGCCGATTGGGGTCCACAAGGCTACTACGGCCCGGTGAAGAGCTATAAGATTTTGAAAGTAAACGCGCCCCCAAAAGCGAACGCTATTTCCGTGCGAGTAGCGACCAGCCCCTTTTCGACCCTCCCCGATGCCAGCGATGAGGAAAAAAGTCGTAAAACCAGGGTAGTAAGCGTTTGGGTGCTTACCAAAGACAAGTCCTTAAGTTTCCCGCCAGAATAGTCCATCCTAAGCGAATGCAAGCACCACTGAATGGTCATTCACGAAAGCTGCGCGTCGGCGTGCTCTTTGGCGGACGTTCCGGCGAACATGAAGTTTCGCTGGCCTCCGCCGCCTCTATTATTCGCGGGCTCGATCCTCAAAAATACGAAGCAGTGCCCATCGGCATTACCAAGGAAGGCCACTGGTTAATCGGCGCAGGAGCGCAAAAAATGCTGCCGGAAGTTTTGCGTACCGGCCAACGTGTGCTGATGAGTGCCGACCCCACCGAATCGGCGTTGATGCCGCTCGACGGAAGTCCGCGCGGGCAAAAATTGGATGTGGTGTTTCCAGTGATACACGGAACCTTCGGTGAAGATGGCACCATGCAAGGGCTCCTCGAGCTTGCCGGCTTGCCATTTGTGGGCGCGGGTGTGTTGGGCTCCGCCATTGGCATGGATAAGGACGTGGCCAAAAAACTAATGCAGGTGGCGGGGATTCCGGTGGTGCCCTGGATCGCGGTGCAACGCGCGGACTGGGAACGCCAGCCAAAAGAAATCCGTCGCGCTATCGAGAAAAAATTCAAATACCCCGTTTTTGTGAAGCCTGCCACGCTGGGCTCCTCAGTGGGCATGACCAAAGTGCATTCTCGCGCCGAATTAGGTCCAGCGCTGGATTTAGCCGCGGAGTTCGCGATGAAAATTATGGTGGAGCGAGCGGTGAGTGCTCGCGAAATCGAAGTGTCGGTTCTGGGCAATCACGCTCCGCGAGCATCCATCCCCGGCGAAATCGTGCCCCACCGGGAGTTTTACGATTACGCCGCGAAATATTTAGAAGAAGGGACCAAGCTGCTCATTCCGGCGAAATTGACGAAATCCGAAGTCAAAAAAGTGCAGACGATGGCGGTTACAGCCTTTCGCGCGTTGGAACTGAGCGGCATGGCTCGGGTGGACTTTTTTATCGAAAAGCGCGGCGGAAAAATTTACCTGAATGAAGTGAACACCATTCCCGGTTTCACTTCCATCAGCATGTACCCGAAATTGTGGGAAGCGAACGGTATTCCCTTCCGCGAACTGGTCAGCAAATTGATCGACCTGGCCCTGGAACAGCATCAAGAAAAAGCACGCACCAAATATCAGATCGAACTACCGGCAGGCGCGAGCGGCGCACTCGGCGGATAAAAAGATCGACCTTGTCAAGGATTTTTCGTGTGGAAATTTGAGCCCTTCCGGCGCCGAGGTTTAACGTTTAGTCCTAAAGAATCTTCTGTCCTAATCCCGACAAAATCAATTCCACGCCGAGCAGTGCCGTGCGGTTGTGCTCATCAATTACCGGATTAATTTCCACCACTTCCATTGACGCCATGGCGTCACTGTCCGCAATCATCTCCATGGCCAGATGAGCTTCCCGGTAAGTTACGCCGCCGCGCACAGGTGTACCGACACCGGGCGCGTCGGATGGGTCGACAAAATCCATATCCAGGCTGACAGAAATCCCGTCGGTATCATCCGTCGCATATTTTAGAGCATCGGCCATCACTTCGCGCATGCCCCGCTCATCGATATCCCGCATGGTGAACACCCGTACGCCGGATTTTTTGACCAGTCGCCGCTCCTGAATATCCAGGTCCCGCACCCCAACCAGAACAATGTTTTGCGGTTCCACTTTTGGTTTGAAACCGAGAAGATCAACCAGTTCCGGCGCGCCGTAACCCATCACCGCTGCTAGCGGCATTCCGTGCACGTTTCCCGATGGGGACGATTCTGGCGTGTTCATGTCCCCGTGAGCATCGAGCCAGATGTAGCCAATTTGTTTTTTCTCTTTGCGAAAATGTGCTGCCACCCCAGAGACGGCGCCTGCGGCAATGGAGTGATCGCCGCCGAGTATTAGTGGCACGAATTTCTCTTCCAGGCATTTTTGAACAATTTCAGCCAGGTCTTTGCAGGTTTCGGCGATTTCCGCCATGTACTTGGCGCGTTTTTCACCGACCGGCATTTCTTCTGGTTGCTTGACGGGAATGTTGCCGATGTCCTCGACCTGATGACCGAGTTGCTTCAGGCGCGCCTGCAATCCCGCGACACGCAATGCCGACGGGCCCATATCGACGCCGCGGCGGCTCTGCCCCAGGTCCATGGGCACACCGATAATTCTGACTTTTTGCCCCATATGAGTTCTTTCTGTCGCGAATATTAAGGATATACCCGGTAAATCATGCGCGGAAAGGGTATCACTTCCCGGATGTGTTCCGTTCCGCAAATCCACGCCACGGCGCGTTCCAGGCCAAGACCAAATCCCGCATGCGGCACACTGCCATAGCGGCGCAGGTCCAGGTACCATTGAAACGGCTCTTCCGGCAATTTGTATTCATGCAAGCGCTTCACCAGCAAATCGTAGTCGTGAATGCGCTGGCTGCCGCCGATGATTTCGCCGTAACCTTCAGGGGCCAGCATGTCAAAAGCGAGCGCGAGATCGGGACGCTCGGGGTCCGGCTGCATGTAGAAGGCTTTAATGGATGACGGGTAGCGGTGAACCATGACCGGCCGGTCGAATTCATTGGAGACGATGGTCTCTTCGTCGCCGCCAATGTCGTCGCCGAATTTTGTGGGGTTATTGTGTTTGTTGAGAATGCCGATCGCTTCTTCATAGCTGATGCGCGGAAAAGGCGGCTTCACGTTTTCCAGTTTTTTTGTGTCACGCTTCAGCATTTCGAGTTCACGTGATTTGTTTTTCAGTACCGATTGCACCACGGCGCTAACCAGACCTTCAGCGAGATTCATCATGTCGCCGAGTTCGGCGTAAGCGGCCTCCGGCTCGAGCATCCAGAACTCCGTGAGGTGGCGCCGGGTCTTCGATTTTTCAGCGCGAAACGTAGGCCCGAAGGTATACACCTTGCCCAGCGCCATCGCGGTAGCTTCGATATAAAGCTGGCCACTCTGCGTCAGGTACGCTTTCTGGTCATCAATATAATTCACTTCAAAAAGCGTGGAGGTACCTTCGCAGGCCGCCGGCGTGAACATCGGCGCGTCGGTGAGGATGTAGCCTTGGCTATCCATGAAATTTCGGGCCGCGCGAATGGCTTCCGCGCGAATACGCAAAATGCTGGCTTGCCGCGGGGTACGAATCCACAGGTGGCGATGATCGAGAAGAAAATCAACGCCATGCTCCTTGAGCTGGATGGGATACGGTTGCGCTTCCGAAACCTTCTGAAGCACCTTAATTTTTGAAACGCCTATTTCAAATCCGCCCGGAGCACGCTGCTCGGCGCGAACTTTCCCGGTGACGATGACGCTGGATTCCTGCGTGAGCCCTTTCAATGCTTCAAACGCTTCAGGATTTTCCTTGAGCGCGCACACGCCCTGGATGATTCCGGTCCCATCGCGAAAAATCGGAAACATCAACTTGCCTGATTCACGCAAATTGTAGAGCCAGCCGCGTATGGTGACTTCCTGACCTTCGTACTTACCGGCTTCTTCGACAGAAATAATAGGCATATTCGTTAATTTTCCTGAAAATCGTGAAATTCGCAGCTGATTCCAATCGTCCAGGAAGGCAGAGCGATTCGTAGCAAAATATTCGCTTGAATCTATTTTAGCAGTGGGGGGTCTGGTCGATGCAAATCACGCCCTGCCGCGTGCGTCACAGTTGGATTGACAGCGCTAAATACAGAGAGCTTAATGATGAAAGAGAGTTTGCACAAAGTTGTAAAATACAGAAAAAGCGTTTACTCAATTGCGAGCGAGTTTTGTCGCGAAGCCGTTTTTATATTCGTATTTGGCAATTTGGATATGTGGTTCCGTAGCTTTACTGGAGAACTCCGTAAGCCAGCTCTTGGGTGGCGAGCAATCGTAAGTCATGTCACCGCAATTTTCGCGTTCACCGTGTTTTTTGGATTAACTGGAATTTTGCTAGAATAGTGGAGGGACAGATGAGCCAGGAACTAATTTAGCGATGTATGCGGGCTTCGGCGGTATCGTGCTTTTGACCGGATACGTGTACAAAGAGATTCGCGACCGAAAGCGACAACGGAAGCAACCTCAGTGACCTCTTCCTTCTGAAAACCGCCATCGCCCTCGTGATGCGGATAGCCATAAAAACTTAGCCCCATTCTTCTTCAAATTTGTCCATGGCGGCCCGGGCGGATTCCAGCAATTCGGGTGCGGAGGGCGCGTCGTGACCGGTTTTTTCTTTTAATTCGAGCACGATTGGAAGCTTGTCCCCTTCGGGGGTGGTCTTCAGCAACTTGATAGCTGCGGGCCAGTCGATGGTGCCGGCATAGGGCGGAAGATGCTCATCCTTTTCGCCGTGATTGTCGTGCAGGTGTACGTTGGCGACCAGATCGCGCATAGGCTCAAAACACTTTTCGATACGTTCTTCCGCCGGGCCATCGCAAAGATGCGCGTGCCCGATGTCAAAATTAAAGCGCAAGCCGGTCAGCCGCGTCTGGTCCACAAAAGTTCTCAGGTAGGCGGGATCGCCCATTTCGCTGGGAGTATTTTCGAGGCACAAAGTCACTCCGCAGTGGTGGGCGTGAAGAACCAGATGCTCAAGGGTGCTAAACGCGGCGTCGCGTTTACGCGGGTCCGCTGTTTCCCGCGAGCCACCCATGTGCAGGATCATGCGCGAATACGGTAGATCTTCGGCTACATCGATGGCGCGCTTCAGCTCGTCCATGGCTTCGATGCGACGTACGCGCTCCACTTCACAGATGGATAGCGGCGTGCCACCTTCGCGCGTGGCGCTGAGATCGCGGTTATTGGGGGCATGAAGCGACTCGAGAGTTAGTTTCTGAGTGTTCAAAGCTTCAGCCATGGCCTGGATTTGCGCACGCGAAGTGTAATCAAAATGACTGCGCGAACAAAAAAGCTCCACGCCTTCAAAGCCGGCGTTGGCGATCTGTCCCAAAAGTTCAGGAGTTACTTTGCGAGATATGAACAAGTAAGAAGAGAAGAGTCGGCGCATAAGTTGTCCCGAGAATTATATTCCTAGAAACGCGCAACGCTTTGAAGAGTTGGCGCCGCTGACGCGAGAATAACAAGAGTGTTTGGCAAAATATTTGCGCTCGGCGCCCAAGCTAGTAGCCAATAGCTGAACCTTGGTCCCGGGGATCAGCGGCCCCGAGGCGGTCGCCATTCTGCGCGTCAATGCCAATGGCATTTACCAGGCCGATGTGTCCCTTACGTTTAGTGGCATAGCCGTTGGCATTTAGAGCCTTCTCAAATTCCGGCGAAAATTCCTTTTCCATCACAACTTCGTCCGGCAGCCACTGATGATGGAAACGCGGGGCGTTGATCGCCGCTTGCGCGTCCATGCCGAGACGCATCCAGTTGATAACGCTCAAGAGTGTTGCGGAAATTATCGTGGGGCCTCCCGGTGAGCCGGTAACGAAACTCAATTTGCCGTCGCGCAACAGCATGGTGGGGGTCATGGAGCTGAGCGGGCGGTGACCAGGTGCGATGGCATTGGCGTCGGATTGTATCAAGCCGAAGAGCGCATTGGGCACGCCAGGTTGCGTAGTGAAGTCATCCATTTCGTCATTGAGCAAGAATCCAGCGGAGCTGGTCGCGTGCGATCCGTAGCTGTCATTTAGTGTGTAGGTACTCGCGACCGCGTTGCCCGCAGCATCCACGACCGAAAAGTGCGTAGTGTGCGGGCCTTCGCCGAGGCTTACCACCGTGTTGGGCGCGATGGATTGACCAGCGGAAATTCCGCAAACGTGTGGGGTACCGGCTTTAATTTCCTTGCTCGAAGATGCATGTTGCGGATCGATGGTGGCGAACAGTTCCTTACCGTAACAGTCGCTGATGAGACCAGCGACAGGAACACTTGAGTAATCAGGATCGGCCAAGTAAGCAGCGCGGTCCGCGAACACGCGGCGCATGGTTTCCAGCACCATGCGGACGCTTTGCAAATCGTCCCAACCTTTCAGCTGTGTTTGCCTGAGGATGTTAAGGGCTTCAATGATTGCCACGCCGCCCGAACTGGGAGGTGGAGAGGTGAGAACATCCCAGCGATGGCCTTCGATTTGATACTCCGCACGGAGAACTTCGCGGATTTTCGGCCGATAATTCGCCAAGTCCTCGGCGGTGATGATGCCGCCGTTTTTTTGCATGTCGGCCACGAGCATCCGCGCAGTCTCGCCGCGATAAAAGTCGGCCGTGCCGTTTTTGGCGATGCGTTCCAGAGTGGCGGCAAGTTCTGGTTGGCGGAAGATGTCCCCGACTTTGTACGCCTGGTTTTGGTTCTGACTGTTGGTTAGAAAGATGCGTTTGCTGGCGGAAGATTTTTCCAGGCCGGATTTCTCTTCATCGAATTCGCGGACAAGTTTTTCAGTGATGGGAAATCCGTCTTTGGCCAGGCGAATGGCGGGAGCCATTACCTGCGCAAGCTTCATGGTGCCGTGAGTCTTGAGCGCCAATTCCAGACCAGCGACCGTGCCGGGAACGGCGACAGAGTGGTAGCCGAGGGTGCTGGCGTCAGGGATGAGTTTACCGTCCTGTATGTACATGTCACGGGTTGCTTTGGCGGGCGCAACTTCACGATAGTCGAAGAAATTTGTTTTGCCATCGGCGAGACGTACGAGCATAAATCCGCCGCCACCGAGGTTTCCCGCGGCGGGCTCGACGACCGCGAGGGCGAAGGCCACCGCCACGGCGGCATCCACGGCATTGCCACCCTGCTTCAGAATTGTGACGCCGGCCTGCGAACCGAGCACTTCGTCGGTGGCAACCATGGCATGCGATCCGCGAACGGCTTGGCGCGGCCAGGGGTCCGATGTGTTGGAGTTTTTCGCAGAGTGATGTTGGAGTTCGGCGGCGGTTTGCGCATACTGACAAGCGGGGAGCGACAGGAAAAATGTCAGAAGAAAACTGCGGAAGAAAGCAGATTTAGCTTTTTTTGCGGGGACAAACTGGGTGGCACGACGGCGGGCAATGCCAGAATTCGCGCGCGCGGATTTGGCGTGTGAGATACCCGGTGCTCGGTGTCGAGAAGCGGGCAGCGGGTGCGGTGGCATTTAGGCTTCGCTGAGGAATTCGACGGATGGGGGCCCGGGGAGCAGGCCTGCGGCGGTGCCGCGATTGATCAGCTCAGTGACGGCTTGCTTGCCACGATCGCCGTACCCGAGGGTCCATCTGTTGACGTACATGGCGACAAATTTATCGGCGGTGTCGGTCTCCATATCGCGGGCGAATTGCATGGCGTAATTGAGGGCTTCTTCGCGATGTTCGAGGCCGTATTCCACACTGTCGCGGATGGTACGCGCGATCTGACGACCGAGTTGAGGTCCGAGGGCGCGACGAACGGCATTACCCCCGAGCGGCAGCGGAAGATTGGTCTGCTCATGCCACCAGACGCCGAGATCGATGACGCGATGCAGACCGAGTTTCGGGAAAAGCAGCTGCCCTTCATGAATAAGCAGCCCGGCGTCCACGGCATCCGCTTGAACGGCGTCAAGAATTTTGTCGAAGGGCATGACCACGGCTTCGAAATCGGGCTGAAAGAGTTTAAGCGTGAGATATGCCGTGGTTTTCAATCCCGGGATCGCGATGCGCTTGCGAGCGAGTTCGTCTTTCCGCAGCAGCTTGGAAGCGACCACGATGGGACCGTAATTTTCGCCAAAGCTAGCGCCGCAGTCGAGTAAGACGTACTTATCGCGAAGGGAGGGATAGGCGGCGAAGCTGACGGCGGTGACGTCGTACGTTTCGGTTAAGGCCGCTTCGTTGAGAGTCTGAATATCGGAAAGGATGTGGGTGTATTTGTAGCCGGGAGTAGAAAGCTTGTGAGTGGCGAGGGCATAAAACATGAAGGCATCGTCGGAATCCGGCGAATGGGCAAGCTTAATTTCCATAGGATGCTTTTCGGCGCGAGGCGCTGGCTGGGAAGCAGGCATAGCGTGGTTACGTCCTTTTCGTTTGGCGATGGACGACCCGGTGCTTCCGTCGCGGTCCCTGGAGGCAGCTAAGCGCGATATGTTGCCCTAATCAGGAACCGGCGCGGGAGAGAACCCCTGGCGTGCGCAGGAAGTTTCGCGCCTGATGCCGGAGCGTTTCGCTGGCACAGCGTAACACAACGGTGATGCGGCAACAAATACCTTGAATAACCTGTCGCTGCAAAGTGAGAATGTCCGGTTTGAGCAAAGTAGAAATGTCCGCTTTCATAGGTGGCCGAGGGCGCTATGGAAGCGGAGCGAATCACCTTGAACCAACG
>Ga0185299_10001154_pt1 | contig 55811 bp, 55 predicted proteins | sample PaiPotPPA55metaG_FD_128002 | JGI IMG/M metagenome (GOLD analysis project Ga0185299, IMG submission 128002) | Iron sulfur acid spring bacterial and archeal communities from Banff, Canada, to study Microbial Dark Matter (Phase II) - Paint Pots PPA... ... | reverse complement strand
GCCTTGTGCCGGGCATCCACGTCTTTGCGGCGATCAAGCAAGGACGACGTGGATGGCCGGGACAAGCCCGGCCATGACGGGAGATTTCCTTGCGACGACCTCAGCGCCCCGTCTTCACCTTGGTCCAGAGCCGGTTGATGATGCGCTGGGTGGCCGGATCGCGCGCGGTGATGACGAACAGTTTTTGCAATGTCGCCTCATCGGGATAGATGTTCTTGTCGTTGAAAATCTTCGGGTCGACCAGTTTCTGGCTCGCCAGATTGCCGTTGGCGTAGGACAGGAAATTCGAATTCCTGGCCGCGACCTCGGGCCGGTTGAGATAGTTGATCAGCTCATAGGCCTCCGCGACGTTGCCGGCGTCCGTGGGGATCGCGAGATTGTCGAAGAACATCTGCGCGCCCTCTCTGGGGATCGCGTAGCCGATCTCGATGCCGTTCTTCGCCTCCGCCGCGCGGGCCCGCGCCTGCATGATGTCGCCCGACCAGCCCACCACAAAGCAGATCTCGCCGGTCGCCAGCGCGCTCAGGTATTCCGAGGAATGAAACTTGCGGACATAGGGCCTGATCTTGCTGACGAGATCGGCGGCCTTTTCCAAGTCGGCCTGTTTGGTCGAATTCGGATCGAGCCCGAGATAACCCAGCGCTGCCGGAAAGATGTCGTCGGCGGAATCCAGCATGTGGACGCCGCAATCCCTAAATCTTGCGAGATTCTCCGGCTTGAAGACGATGTCCCAACTGTCGATTTTGGCGTCGGGGCCGAGGATTTTCTGCACCGCCTTGACGTTGTAGCCGATCCCCGTGGTGCCCCACATGTAATTGGCGGCGTATTGATTATCGGGGTCGTAGACCGCGAGCTGCTTGGTCACGAACGGCCAGGCATTGGCGAGGTTTGGCAGTTTCGATTTGTCGAGTTTTTGGAACACATGCGCGGTGATTTGGCGCTGCAGGAAATAGGCGGTCGGGACGACGACGTCATAGCCGGATTTTCCCGCCAGTAGCCGCGTCTCCAGCGTCTCGTTGGCATCGAAGGTATCGTAGACCACCTTGATGCCGGTTTCCCTGGTGAAATCTTCCAGCACCCCCGGCGCCATGTAGTTCGACCAGTTGTAGAAATTGACGGTGCGTTCCGCCGCCCTCGCCGGCTGCGACAGAACCGCGAGGAGTGCCGCGACAAACCAAAGGTGAGGGCTGGTCAAGCCGCGCATGGTGCTGTCATCTCCTATCGGCGGTGCACCGCATCCGACAGGCGCTCGAGCGCGGTGTCCAGCGTGGCATCCTTCTTGGCGAAGCAAAACCGCACCACCGACGTCACCGCGTCCTTTTCATAAAAAGCCGACACCGGAATGGCCGCAACCTTGTAGTCGGTCACGATGCGCTTGCAGAACGCCTCGTCGGTTTCGTTGAGACCGAGCGGCGAAAGATCGACGGTGAGGAAGTAAGTTCCCTGCGAGCGCAGCACCGGAAAGCCGATGCGCTCCAGGCCTTGGGTCAGACGATCGCGGCTTCGCGCCAATTCCTTGCGCATGTCGTGAAAATAATCATCCGGCTTGCCGAGCCCAAAGGCCACCGCCGCCTGCAGGTTGGGCGCGGTGGTGAAGGTGAGAAACTGGTGCACCTTGGCCGCGACCCGCAGCAGCGGCGGGGCGGCGCAGACAAAGCCGATCTTCCACCCCGTCAGCGAAAAGATCTTCCCCGCCGAGCCGACCTTGATGGTGCGGTCGCGCATTCCCGGAATGGTGATCAGCGGAATGTGCTCGCGGCCGTCGAAGACCACATGCTCCCAGACCTCGTCGCAGATCGCAACCGTGTCGAACTCCTGGCAGAACCGCGCCAACAGTTCGAGGTCCTCGCGCGGGTACACCACCGCGGCCGGATTGAGCGGATTATTGAACAGCACCGCCTTGGTCTTGTGGTTGAAGGCGCTTTTCAGCATCTCCTCGGAGAGCCGCCAATGCGGTGGCTCGAGGCGCAGCAAACGCGGGATGCCGCCGGCCTGGCGAATGATCGGCAGATAGGAGTCGTAGACCGGCTGGAACACGATCACCTCGTCGCCGGGCTCGACCATGGCGAGGATCGCGGAGGTCAGCGCTTCGGTGCCGCCCGAGGTGACCATGACCTCGGTCATGGGATCGAGCTTGAGGCCATGCCAGCGCCCGTAATGCGCGGCGATCGCCTGGCGCAGCTCCGGAATGCCCATCATCGAGGGATATTGGTTGTAGCCGTGCATCACGGCGTCCGATGCCGCGCGGCGAATGTCCTCAGGGCCGGGGTCGTCGGGAAAACCCTGGCCGAGATTGATGGCGTTGTTGTCGCGCGCGAGCTGCGACATCGCCTCGAAGATCGTGACGGGAAGATCCGCGAAGACCTTGTTCATGGAGGTCATGAGACGGTCAGCCGCCGGTCTTGGTCGGCAACCCCGCCGCCTTCCAGGCCAGCATGCCGCCCGCGAGGTGGTGGTCGTAGGCCAGACCCGCGGCCTGGGCGGCCAGCGACGCCGTTACCGATCGTTTGCCGGAACGGCAGGCAAAAACCACCTGCTTGCCTTGCGGGTCGGGAATCTGCTCGAGGTCGAACGCGGAGAGCGAGACCACGACCGCGCCCGGATAGGCCTCCACCGCAACCTCATTCGGCTCGCGGACGTCGACGAGGAGATAGCGCCCCTCGGCCATGCCCTTGGAGACTTCCTCCGGCGTCAAATCGTGAACCTGGCCCACGCGAACTCCTCCCAAACGATGCCTGTAGCTTGATATCCTGCGCGCCAACCTTGCCCCTCGCGCGGCGAAAATCAAGCACCCGATCTAGACGGTAACCTGCGTTCCGACCTCGACCACCCGTCCGCTCGGAATCTGGAAATAGTCGGTGGCGTCGTTGGCGGTACGGCTGAGCGCGATGAAGAGATGATCCTGCCAGCGCGGCATGCCCGAATGCGCGGCGGGTTTCAGCGCGCGCCGCGACAGGAAGAACGACGTCGACATGATATCGAACTGCCAGCCGAGTTTTCGCGCGATCGCCAGCGCCTTCGGCACGTTGGGCGATTCCATGAATCCGAACCGCAGCGCCACCTTGGTGAACGTCGCGCTGATCTGCTCCAGCCGCACCCGCTCCGACAGGTCGACGCGCGGCGTCGACGCGATCTCGATGGTGAGGATGACGTTCTTCTCGTGCAGCACCTTGTAGTGCTTGAGGCTGTGCAGCAGCGCGGTCGGCGCGCTGACGGGATCGCTGGTCAGAAATACCGCGGTGCCGGAAACCCGCTGCGGCGGCCGCTTTTCCAGCATCGCCACCAGGTCGGCCAGTGGAAACTCCAGTTTGCGCGATTTCTCGAACAAGAGCCGGCTGCCGCGCCGCCAGGTGTACATCAGGAGCATCACGACCGCGCCCAGCGCCAGCGGCACCCAGCCGCCTTCCAGCACTTTCAGAAGGTTCGCGGCAAGGAAGGTGAGATCGAGGAGCAGAAATGGCGCGATCAGCGCGGCGGCCGCGATCGCCTTCCACCGCCAGACCCGCCAGATCACGACAAACCCCATCATCCCCGTGACCACCATGGTTCCGGTCACGGAGATGCCGTAGGCCGAGGCCAGCGCGCTCGACGAACGGAACATCAAGACCAAGAGGATCACGGCGATCATCAAGAGCATGTTGATGCGCGGGATAAAGATCTGACCGGAATGGGCCTCCGAGGTGTGGCGCACTTCAAAGCGCGGCAACAGGCCGAGCTGGATGGCCTGGCGCGTCAACGAATAAGCGCCGGTGATCACGGCCTGGCTCGCGATCACGGTCGCGGCCGTGGCGAGACCGACCATCGGCTTCAGCGCCCAATGCGGGAACATCAGGTAGAACGGGTTCGCCACCGCCTTGGGATCGGCGATGACGAGCGCGCCCTGTCCCAGATAGTTCAGTGCCAGCGCTGGCAGGACGATGAAGAGCCAGGCGGTCTGGATCGGCCGTTTGCCGAAATGCCCGAGATCGGCGTACAGCGCCTCGGCGCCGGTCACGGCGAGGAACACCGCGCCGAGCGTGACGAAACCGATGATGCCGTGATGCAGCATGAACGAGACGGCCAGCAGCGGGTTGAGCGCCAGCAGCACTTCGGGATGCCGCACAATCGGGGCAAACGACGCGATCGCGATGACAGCGAACCAGACGCACATGATCGGCCCAAAGAACGCCGCCACCCGCGCGGTGCCGCGCGACTGCGCCGCGAACAGCGCCAGCAGGATGAGGACGGTCAGGGGCACGACGTAAGGGTCGGCCGCCTCGCTGACGAGCTTGATGCCTTCGATCGCCGAGAGCACCGACAACGCCGGCGTGATCACCGCGTCACCATAGAACAACGCACCGCTGATAATGCCGAGCAGCACGATGGTTCCCGCATGACTCCCCACCGCGCGCTGCGCCAGCGCCATCAACGCCAGCGTGCCGCCCTCGCCATGGTTATCCGCACGCAACAGGATCACCACGTATTTCAGCGTCACCACGATGATCAGCGCCCACAGGATCAGGGACACCACGCCGAGCACGGCCTGCGTGGTGACGACGCCCGAGGGCCCGCTGGCCGCGACCACGGCTTCGCGCAGCGCGTAAAGCGGGCTGGTGCCGATGTCGCCGTAGACGACCCCGATGCTGCCGATCAGCAGCGCCTTGAAGCCGGCGGTGGAATGGACTTCGGCATGCCCATTGGCCACCGGCGTTGCCGCGGCGGGAGCTACAACATCACTGGTCATGGGAGTTTGAGGCCTCAAAATGCTTCATTGCACACTACAGCATGATTCAACCGCGTTGAATCAGGCTGTCGTGTTGTTTTTTTGTTTGACCATGGCTTTTCCGGAAAACCGATTTCCACTTTTCCGGATCATGCCCTCGCAGAGCGAGGCGGCATATAGTCCTGCGCTTGTACCGTAGCCTAGCCTGAATCTAGGTCAGCGCCATGCAAAATTGTGGATGGTAAACTGCGTTCCGGCCTCGCCCTCACAGGCCATCCGGCGCGCTAAAATAGCGCGCGGCGATGGCGGTTTCGCACTCTTTCGGGACGTCGACGAACGACGGTATAATAGTAGTGCAACCGCGTTACGGCTTCAAGTCGGGCGGCAGCGGCGGATCTTCGCGCATCAGCGTGATGGTGACGCGCCGGTTGGACGATAGCGAGGGATCGTCGGGAAACAGCGGCTGGGTGTCGGCTTTTCCGGAAACCGCAAAAATATGGGAGGGCGGCAACCCTTCCCGCTCGAGAATCTGACGCACCGCATTGGCCCGATCCGCCGACAGGTCGAACGCACCGTAATCGCTCTGGGTCGGCACGAAGCCCGCGGCGGTATGACCGATGATCGATATCCGCAGCGGCGTCGCCCGCAGCGGCGCCGCCAGCTTCTGGATCAGCCGGCGCGTGCGATCGTAGGGCGTCCTGGAACCGTCCGGGAACATCGAACGGCCGTCCTGATCGACGATCTCCAGGTTGAGGCCGAGCGTGGTTTCCTCGAACATGATGTGTTTGGAGATTTCGGTCAGCTCCGGCATGTCCTGCAGCGCCTGCCGCAACGACGCCGAGGCAAGCGCGAATTCGCGATCGACCTGGAGGCGCGCGCCCTCGATCCGCTGCCGCTCCTTTTCATCCGGGGTCGGCGTATTGGAGGATTCTTCCGGCGGGATATGATCGGTGTTCTTCAGCTTCGGCCGCGTCGGCAGGCCATCGGATTCGATGATGCCGGAATAGCGCGCCTCGGTCTGCACGCCGAACGCATCGCGCATCGAGCCGGCGACGATTTTCAGCTTGTTGTTGTCCATGGTCGAGAAGGCAACGAGCATCACGAAGAAGCTCATCATCAGGCCCATCAGGTCGGCGAAGGACACGTACCAGCCGTGTCCTCCGCCATGCGCGCCGCCGCGTTTTTTCTTGGCCATTGCTTGCTTTCCGGACCGATATGACCAGCCCGATCAGGCCGGGACCGGCTCGCCTTCTTCATGCCGATGTTTTTCCGGCAAGTAAGCCAGCAGCATTTCCCGCACCAGCGTCGGACTTTTGGAATCCCGGATCATCAGAATGCCGTCGATGATCAGCGTGCGATTGGTTTCCTCGTCGAGCAGCTTGCCATGCAGCTTGTCGGCGATCGGCAGGCAGAACAGGTTCGCGACCACCGCGCCGTAAAGCGTCGCCAGCAACGCGGTCGCCATGAACGGACCGAGCTTGGAAGGATCGGTCATGTTGGCGAACATCTGCACCATGCCGATCAAGGTGCCGACCATGCCGAACGCCGGCGTACAGTCGCCGATGGCGCGGTAGATTTTTCCGCCCTCGTCGAGATGCATCAGGAAATTGTCGCGGTCGCGTTCGAGATTGTCGCGGATGAACTCGAGATCGTAGCCGTCGGCGACATAGCGAATGCCCTTGGCGAGAAACGGCTCGTCGGTCTCGACCTTTTCCAGGCCGACCGGTCCCTGCTTGCGCGCGATTTCCGCGATCCGGGCCAATTCGTCGACCAGGTCGCGCGCCGACAGCCTGCTCATCGTGAAGGCGAATTTCGCTCCCAGCGGCACACCGTGCAGGATCGCGCTGAGCGGAAACCGGATCATGGTCGCGGCGATCGATCCGCCGATGACGATGATGACAGCATGTTCGCTGATGAACATGTGAATATCGCCGCCCATGAGCATGATCAACGCAACGACGGCAGTGCCGAATACCAGCCCAACGCCCGTCATGATATCCATAGGAGACTCCAACGCGTAGGCGAACGACCGGCCGTTCTGGACGGTGACGCGGCCCATTAGCCGCGCAACAGAAACCCTACGTCCGCGCCATTAAAGACGCGTAAAGGATAAGTCCTTCACCGGTCGAATGGGCAGATCGACAAAGGCGGCCAGAGCGCGATCTAAACGTTCTGCTAACCATAACGCGGCTTTCGCAGATCTGGACCGTCGTCGCGAGCCAATGGGTCGGGCGAACGCGCGCCGCGTCCATCGCATCCCGTCCCGTTTTGGTGACGACCGCGAAGCGCCCCTGATCGCGAGCAGCGAAAGTTCCATTGAGTTCAGTGACCGGGCAGTGAACCAGTTCACATGCCGGCGTCATGGGCGCCTGTTATTCTCATCCATGAGGCGCTGACCACGCCGAATGAACGACAGCTGCCTGAATGCTTGGAGGACCAAGCCATGCAAAGCACAAGCGTCCGCGAATACAAGCCAGAGATGGTCTTCCGGGATGGTGTGGCAAGGTCCCGTCGCGTTTCCTCCGCGAAAGAAAGAAATTCGATGCAGGGCGCGCGGGCGCGAGACGCTCGGAGCGTGGAACAGCGAAAAGAAATCATCCATCGGCTGGCCTTCGATAGATCTGCCAACCGCGCAACGAACTGCCACGTCAGCAAGTGAGGAGAAGCCAACATGCGTCATCCTTACTCGCATCTCCTTGCGACGTTTGCTGTGTTGCTGTTCACCGCGAATGTGTTTGCAGCTTCGGACGTCAGCGAGAATGGGACTGACCTGCGAACAACCTCCGAGGCTTCTCGACCTGCGGTCAGACTGGCGGATGCGCCGAGGCCCGGAGGCGGAGGCGGAGGAATTGTGCGCGGCCGTTGCGGTTTGGCAGCCGGTTCGGCGTGCTGTCATGCGCCGGGCCATATCCCAAGCTCGGTGTTTGGACCTCTGGTCGCTTGCGGACCCGCGCTCGGTTGCAACATCAACAGCGACACTTGCGCTCAACCCTGCGGCGGCGAGGGCCAGGCATGCTGTGACGGACCGGAAACCAATTCACCCAAATGGACCAGCAGCGGTGCCGTTTACAGTCCGACATCGCCGGGCCTTCGATCCATGTGCAGCGCCGGTGCGTGCAGCAAAGATACGCACGTCTGTTCCGCCGCATGCGGGACAACCGCTGGTGCTGCTTGTTGTCCGCCGGACGCCAGCCAAGCGACCGCGCGATGTTCTGGCGATGGTCTGGTCTGTGACTTCGCAGATCCGGCTTCCCACACTGGTAACTGTATCGTCTGCGGGAGCCGGGGGAATTCACCTTGCCCGGCTGGCTGCGACACGGGACTGGGATTGCTGAACGGGGTCTGCGACATTTGCGGAGGCCCCTCGCAACCGACCTGCGACAGCCCATACGAAAAACCGGATGTGCTGAACGTCAACTTGCCTAATGGGCCGATCGATCTGAAAGGCCCAATTCCAATTCACCCAGGCGAACTGGCGCAAGGTGGCTGGGCCACCTCGGTCATTCAGAGCAACGTAGGGTTATCGCCGGCCGCGGACGAGCTGGTCCGCCTCGCACAGCCTCTCGACCTGTACGGCGGGGAATTGCTCGCGGACGCGACTTTCCCCTACCCTAACCCTCCGACGAAGGTGAAGAATCCTTCAGTGGTATTCTCGGTGCCGATCTCCTTTACCGCCAGCGGTGCGCAATTCACGGGTCCAAACTACAGTTGTTCAACGGGTTCCACCTGCGTGCCGCCGATCGCAGCTGACGGAACAAGCGCCCTCTATCTCGCCCGGGTCGAGGATTGTCTTTCCAGCATCCATCATCTGGCGATCCCACAGGTGAAGGATTTCGCCGGAAATCCCATTCCGTGCAATTCTGCGGATGGAATCGCAGGCACGAGCGGGTACTGGTATGACATCGCACCGCCATGGAGTGCGACAGCCACGCTTGATTTCGGTGCAGGCAAAGTCCCGCCACAAGACGGCGGCAGGGTATCGGGCACTCTAAATATTCCGGCTCAGCTACCGGTGCCCGGCAACTCGGTCCGCATCGAATTCGAACTCGGTCTTACCAACGCCAACATTGTCCCGGGCAGTACGTTTATCAATTCCCTGGCGTGGGGAGACGTGTTTTCACCAAGCGCCCCTTCGGGGTGTTGCGAATACGTCATGACGCGCTTTGCCGTGCAGTTCAATCCGATCAACGTGCTGCCAGCCGCGTTCTTGCAGATGAAGCTTCTGCCATACACCATCCTCTATCGGCCGCCCGGCGATCAAAGTTCCGGAACATTCAAGGCAACTGAATCATTCGCGACCAGTATGAGCATCGGAAGCAGCACCAGCGTCGACACCTCGAAGAGTTTTGAGAAGTCAAGTGAACTGCAAGACGATCAGAAAGTTACCGGGTTCATCGCCACCATCCAGCAAATAGACGGGCAGTCAACGACCACGAGTACCACGTGGGACAGCAATGCCGTGATCGGAAAAGGCCTGACCGACACTGCTTCGCGCACAATTGTGCGGGCATGGACGGTTGGATCCAACAGTGCCGATGCAAGTATCGTTCCGGCCCGCGAATACGTCGTGCCAAATACCTGTACCAAAGAAAATTATGCGAGCAACAACTGTTCCGTGAAGCCGGCTGAGAGCTATCAGCAGGAGCCGTTCTGGGCGGATCGGATCGTGCTGCTGCTGAACCCTCAAGCGGCGCTCTGGGACTTCAACGGAACGCCCGGCATGCAGCTTCTTGGCGCGGTCGAGTTTGACGAAGTGTCCATCAGGGATCTGGATGTCTGCGCCAACAACCTCAATCCGCAAGCCTGGCGCTTGAGCAACGGTCAATGGCTTAGCCCAAGTGAGTGCCAGGATCTGGTCGCGCTAGACCCGTTCTACGGGATCGGGCAGTCGCTGGATCCATCACTGTCTGGGCGCGGACTGCCGGTCGGCGGCGGCCCTTACGGCCGCGATCCGGTCAATCCAAACAGTTCGGCAAGCGCGACCTTCCAGGACATCTTCTCCTATCAGACCGCGCAGTCAACGAACGGAACGGCAACCTTTAGCGCAAGTGTTACCGACGTGATCGGTTTTAGTTGGAGCGATAGCGTGGCGTTGGCGTATCAGCAGGGCCAGTACGGGGTGAACGTCGGCTTCAACAAAAATGTTACGCTCAAGCAAGGCGAAAAGGTGACAACCGGGACATCCATGAAGATCAACTACACCGCCTCCACGGTTTCCACGGACACCCGCACGACCGAGATCGATGGCATGTTCGCCGACGACCACGATTTCGACACCCCGGTTTGCCAAAGCGATTCAGGTAAGTGCTATAGGCCCTCGGTGCGGGTCTTTATCGACGAGGTCTTCGGCAGCTATATGTTCCAGGACCGGGACGCGCCGGGTCCGCTGCCTGCAGGTATGCATATCCCGCCCGCCGGCGTGCATTTCCCTCCTCCAGGCATCACCGGCCGCTAAATCGCGGTCGTCTGAGGATGGCGATGATCCGGACTTGATGGGGCTGAATAGGGTTTCCGCTGATTTGCCCGGTCCGGCCAAATCAGCGCGTTCGAGTGTCACAAACCACACAGACACCCGGACCGATTTCATCTTAATGCCGGTATTCAGCCAAATGAATACACACGACCGTCCGGCCCGGCCGGGTCTTCCGCGGTCCGGCGGGCAACCATGTCAGATGCAATAAAACAAATCGTCGACGCCTATGTTCGGCTCGACAACCGCCGGGCGCTGGAAAATCTCATGATGCACCGTCAGAGGCTGGCAATCGACCTCAAATCTCGCAGGGGTTTCGACTTCAGCCTGCCCATACGCCAGGTCGATGAGGAGATCGCGGTGATAGAGGCCGGACTCGAACGGCTAAACCGCGGGGTGCCATCCTGATGAGGGGGCCCGTCCCGATGAATGAGGAGAACGGCGGCCCGGCACCTGGTTCAGATGTGCTGGAACTTTTTCTGAAATGCGGCATTGCTCTTCCCGGCTGGACCTTCGGGAGTGCAGGCAATGGCAATTCAGATAGTGATGGACCACACCGGCGATACGCGGCACCATTTTGACGCAAGCGACACAGAAGAGCTCTTGAAGGCCGAGCAACGCTTCAAGAAACTGACAGGGTCAGGTTTTACGGCCGCAGTTCGCGACGCCACCGGAAAGGCGACCGTGACGCGGACGTTCGATCCGGCTGCGGAAGAGACCTTGTTTTTTCCACGTCTCGTCGGCGGCTAACCTCGCCCGTGTTCGAACATTTTTTGCACCTCGCGAAGGATCGCCTTCAGCGTTTGGGGGCAGAATGTTGCCGCCGGGCGCTGATCTGGTGGGATTGGTCGCATGAACCGGGCGAACACGGGAACGAAGAGCGTGGCCTCAGGCTTTTGAAGGAATGGCTGTCGCCCGAGCAACTGGCGCAGTACGAGGCTCGCAGACATTTCGACGTCATCGGCTGCCACAGCGGAAGGCGATACCGGATTCACCACGGCATCGCCGCGAACATTCACGAAATCGACAACGCCGGCCGTCCGCGCACCGGCTGGTGTTTTGTACCGAATGCGGATCTCGTCGCAGGCGATGTCATGCTGGCGCAAAAGATCGCCTTGGAAACCGACGAACGCAGCGCATTGGCCGTGGCGAGAAAATTTTTGTGAGGAGAGTAATCGCAAGCGCGTAGGATGGGCGGAGTGCAGTTATACCCATCGTGACAGCATCCACGCGCAACAAGGCGATGGGTTTCGCAAGCGCTCAACCCATCCTATGGCTGTGGACTTTCAACGCGCTGCAAGCCCGGTCAGTTCCAGGCTGAGCGCGCGCAGGCGCTTGCGGGCGGCCTCGTCGTAGGCTTGCGGATTGGCTTGCGCCTCGCGCAGGCCGTTGAAGAACAGGCCGCTCTTGTCGGCGACGTCATCGCCGCGCACGAGATGCAGGATCGCTTCGCCGCCCTGCTCTACCGTCGAGACCGGCGTGATGCCGCCGGCGCGCACCATGGTGGTGTTCATGTAGGTCGCCGGATGCAGCGAATTGACGGTCACGCCAGAACCCCTCAGCTCATTGGCGAGATCGACGGTGAACATGATCTGCGCGAGCTTGCTCTGCGCGTAGGCGCGCGAGCCGTTATAACCTTTGGTGATCATCACATCGTCGAAATCGATCGGATGCTGGCCCAGCGAAGCGACATTGACGATGCGGGACGGCGCGGCGGCCTTCAACAGCGGAAGCAGAAGGTGGGCGAGCAGGAATCCCGAAAGGTAATTCACCGCAAAGCGCAATTCGTGTCCGTCGGCGCTGGTTTTGCGCGCGGGTCCGCCGTTCATCGATCCGATGCCGGCATTGCTGACGAAGACGTCGAGCCGCCTGTGGTCGGCGAGCACCGCGTCCGCGAGTTTGCGCGTATCCGCGAGCGAGGACAGATCGGCCTGATAGAACACGGGCTCGGCATGCCCTGCCCGCTTGATGTCCGCGATCAGCGATTTCGCCCGCGCCACGTCGCGGCCATGGATCAGGACCCTGGCGCCCTCGGCCGCGAGCTGCGCTGCGACATAGCGGCCGACGCCGTCGGTGGAACCGGTGATCAGCACCGTCTTGCCGTCCATCTTCATCTCACCGCCTCCCGTCAAAGCACTCCCATCAAAGCACCCGCAAACGCCGTCAATGAATTTCAGCCGACCGCTTCAGCGCCTCTTTCAGCTTTTCGAGGCTAAAATCTTTGCTGCGGGCGATCTCAAGGATCGGCGTCTCGCGGCGGCCGCAGAGTTCGGCGGCCTCCGGGATCTTGGCGGCAATGTCAGTGGGGATCACGATCGCGCCATGACGGTCGGCATGGATCAGATCGTCGTTGCGCACCGTCATGCCGGCGACGCGAACCTCGCCGCCAAAACTTTCGGCGTGGACGAAGGCGTGCGACGGCCCGATCGATCCGGCCAGCGCCTGGAAACCCGGCGCCCATTGCGGGATGTCGCGGATCGATCCGTCGGTGATGACGCCGAGGCAGCCGAGCGCCTTGTGCACGGAGCTTTGCACCTCGCCCCAGAACGCGCCATAGCCGACATCCGCGCCGTCGATATCCTGGATTACGGTGATACGCGGACCGAATCCGGTGCCGACATATTCATAATAGGCGATGCGGCGTTTGCCCTGCTCGGCGGCGGGAAGGCCGGATTGCAGTACGGAGCGGATGGTCACGGTGCGCGCGTAGCCGACCATCGGCGGCAGATCGGGAAATGGGCAGACCAGCGGTTTTGTGGTGTAACCGATCAGGCGGCGTTCCGGAGCCACGATCTCCATGGCGTTGCAGATCGTGGGCGTGTCGTAGCGCCCGAGTGCCTCGAGCAGCGAAGCAGGCAGCGGCGCTTTTGCAGATTCCGTCACGGCATTTTCTCCGGAAAGTTGGGGGCCGGCCATTTTGCACGGCCGTATCGGGAAAAACCATATAGCCGAGATCGGGATCGAACCCAACTCGGCGATCGCTCATGGCTGATATCCGGTGATGGGCCGCGCGAGGCGTTTCAATTCAGCCGCGCCGGCCGATTGTCCTGGGCTGGCTCCGCGGCGGTCGGCGCAAATGGCGTTGCGGCAGCGGTTGGTGGCGCGGCAGCCTCGGCCGGCATCGCCGCCGCCGCGGCGGCTTTGCGCGCGTGGTCGCGATAAGACTTCCATCCCAACGGCAGGCTCAGAAGGTACAGGATCGATCCCGCCGACAGGATGTGCCAGGGATAGCCGATCAGGAGCGCGATGAAGAAGATCACCGAGACGAAGACCGGCAGCACCATTTCCGGCGGCACCCGCATGCGCACGGTCTTGCCGGAAAACACCGGCAGCCGCGACACCATCAGGAATGCCACCAACAGCGTAAAGACCGCGGTCAGCACGGACGGCGGTTTTGGCAGACCAAGAAATCCGAGGTAGATCGGCAGCAGCACGGTGACGGCGGCGGCGGGCGCGGGAACGCCGGTGAAATAGTTGTTGGCAAAGGGGGGCTTGTTGGGATCGTCCATGGTGGCGTTGAAACGCGCCAGCCGCAGGCCGCCGCTGATCGCAAACACCATCGCGGCGATCCAGCCGCCATTGTGCAATTCGTGCAATTGCCAGAAATACAGGATCAGTCCCGGCGCGACGCCGAAATTGACGAAGTCGGCGAGGCTGTCGAGCTCGGCGCCGAATTTCGACTGGCCCTTGATCATGCGGGCGACGCGGCCGTCGATGCCATCGAGGAAGGCCGCGAACACGATCGCCCCTACCGCGAGCTCCATCCGCCCTTCGGTGGAAAGTCGTATCGCCGTGAGCCCGGCGCAGATCGCGAGCAACGTGATGACGTTCGGCACCAGCATCCGCACCGGGATCGGGCGAAACCGGCGGCGGCGCGTTTCCAGATATTTCGGATCGATCGGCATTATGGCGCCCAGATCATGATCCGATTGGATTTAATCGCATCGCGATCTCAACTCCCTATTTGAGCATGATCTCTTCGGAAAACCGGTTCCCACTTTTCCGGATCATGCTCTTTATATAGCAAGCGCGGGCCGCTTACGCCATTGCGGCCGCCAAGGCGCTGGTCCGGCAGCGCAAATGGTTAATCGGCGCGGAAAATCCGGCCGTTATCGCCGACCTTGAAATCCGCCAGGATGGTCTCGCCGGCGACCGCGGTCTGGCCTTCGGAGACCAAGGCCTTGGTGCCTTCCGGCAGGTAGACATCAAGACGCGATCCGAAACGGATCAGCCCGAACCGCTCGCCGGCGCCGATGGTCTGGCCTTCGCGAACGAAGGATACGATCCGCCGCGCCACCAGCCCTGCGATCTGGATCACGCCGATGCGCCCATTGGGGGTGGAGATCACAAGCGAATTGCGCTCATTGTCCTCGCTCGCCTTATCAAGCTCCGCATTGATAAACGTGCCCGGCCGATACGCGATGCGATCGATCCTTCCTGCCACCGGACTGCGGTTCACGTGGCAGTTGAACACGCTCATGAAGATCGAGATGCGCGGCAGCGGCCGGTCGCCGAGGCCGAGTTCGGCCGGCGGCAGCACCTGCGTCACCATCGAGATGCGCCCGTCGGCGGGCGCCACCACGATGCCCTCGCGCACCGGCGTCACCCGAATTGGATCGCGAAAGAACAGCGCGCACCAGAGCGTCAGTAGCGTGCCGATCCAGCCGAGAGGCGACCAGATCCAGAACAGGATCAGGCTCGCCAGCGCAAAGCCGCCGATGAACGGATAGCCTTCGGAATGGATCGGCGGAATTTGCGCGCGGATGGAATTGGCAATCGACATTGATTCACTGGTCTGTTGGACGAACTGATTTGTTGTTGCCGCCTCCCGCATCGGGGAAGGAACTATGCTTGCGTCATTCGGCAGCGGCAGGCGTTATCAACGGCTCGTCGACCGGCGGCGGGACGCGGTTCGGCGCCTCGTTCTCGTCGGCGATCCGCGCCAGTCTCTCCCGCGCCTCCTGGGCCTCGCGCTGCCGGTTCCACATACTGGCATAAAGTCCGCCCGATGCCAAAAGCTGGATGTGGGTTCCGCGCTCGGCGATGCGGCCCTGATCCAGCACGATGATTTCGTCGGCGCCGACAATGGTCGACAGCCGGTGCGCGATCACCAGCGAAGTGCGGTTGCGCGAGACGCGTTCGAGCGCTTCCTGGATTTCGTGCTCGGTGTGGCTGTCGAGCGCCGAGGTCGCCTCGTCCAGCACCAGGATCGGCGGGGCTTTGAGGATGGTGCGCGCGATCGCGACGCGCTGCTTCTCGCCGCCGGATAATTTCAGGCCGCGCTCGCCGACTTGCGTCTCATAACCCATCGGCGACATCCGGATAAAGGGATCGATCTGCGCGAGGCTAGCGGCCTGCTCGACCTCGGCGTCGCTGGCGTCCCAGCGGCCGTAGCGGATGTTGTAGCGGATGGTGTCGTTGAACAACACGGTGTCCTGCGGCACCATGCCGATCGAGGCCCGCAGCGAGGTCTGCGTGACTTTTCTGATATCCTGGCCGTCGATCAGGATCTTGCCTCCGGAAACATCATAGAGGCGGAACAATAATCGCGAGATGGTCGATTTGCCGGCGCCGGAGGGACCGACGATCGCGACCGTCTTGCCGGCGGGCACCTCAAAGCTGAGACCTTTGAGGATCGAACGCTCGGGATCGTAGGAAAACCGCACGTCGTCGAAACGGACATTGCCCGATGTGACCACCAGCGGCATGGCGCCGGGCACATCCTTGATCTCGGGATTGCGCGACAGCACATTGAACATCTTCTCGATGTCGATGATCGCCTGCTTGATCTCGCGATACACCATGCCCATGAAGTTCAGGGGTTGGTAGAGCTGGATCATCATGGCGTTGATCATGACGAAATCGCCGACCGTATTTTTGCCGCTGCGGACCCCGATCGCGCACATCACCATGGTCGCGGTAAGACCGGCGGTGAAGATGATCGCCTGCCCGGTGTTGAGCACCGCAAGCGAGGTATAGGTTTTGACGCTGGCGCGCTCATAGCGCTCCATCGAACGGTCATAGCGGGTGGCTTCGCGCTCCTCGGCACCGAAATATTTCACCGTCTCGTAATTCAGGAGCGAGTCGATCGCCTTGGTGTTGGCCTCGGTGTCGGAATCGTTCATCTTGCGGCGGATCTCGATCCGCCATTCGGTCGCGATATACGTGTAATACATGAAGATCACGACCGTGATCATGGTGGCGAGCACATAGCGCCAGTCGAACTTCCAGAGCAGGACACAAGTCAACAGCGTCACCTCGACGATGGTCGGGATCAGCTGCAGGATCACCATCCGCACGATGACCTCGATGCCGAGGCGGCCGCGCTCCAGGACGCGCGTCAGCCCGCCGGTCTTGCGTTCCAGGTGAAAGCGCAGCGACAATTCGTGCATATGGACGAAGGTGAGATAGGCGAGCTTGCGCACCGCGTGCATGGCGACGCGCGCGAAAATGCCGTCGCGCCATTGCGTCAGCACCGCCATCACGACCCGCAGGCCGCCATAGCTCAGGGTCATGATCACGGGCGAGGCGATCAGCCACAGCGTCCAGTTCGAGGATTGCACCGGCGCGGTATCGGCGCCGGTCAGGGCGTCGATCGCCCATTTGAAAGTGAAGGGCACCGCGAGCGTCGCGAACTTCGCGATCAACAGCAGCACCACCGACCAGACCACGCTCATTTTCAGATCGGCGCGGTCGCCGGGCCAGATATAGGGCCACAGATGCGCCAACGTCCCGATCAGGGTCGCCTGCTCGATGGACGTGGTAGAGGGCAACGCCTCGCCGGCACCCCGGGCCGAATCAGTGTGAGCCATTAATGATCTGAGCCGTTAAAAGCCTTGAACGATCGCGGTCCGCGCGCATTGCTGTTTTTCGCATTCTTCCCGTCATATAGAGGGTTTACATGCTCGGCGCACCCTCGCTGAGGGCTAAACTTGCACGATTCCCGGGCATGTACAGATGGATTCCCCTGCGCCTGCGAATCCGCTAGGCTTGACGCCTTTACGCTGCAGTGCCACATGGCCATTATGACCAAAATCAGGACTGTCTGTGTCTATTGCGGCTCCGGCCCCGGCACAAACCCCCGCTTTGTCGAAGCCGCCATTGGGCTCGGCAAGGCGCTCGCCGAAAACGGCATCCGCCTCGTCTATGGCGGCGGCTCGATCGGGCTGATGGGCGCGGTTGCGACCTCGGTGCTCGATCACGGCGGCACCGTGACCGGGATCATCCCCGACTTCCTCACCACCCGCGAAAATGCGCTCAAGCGCGTGCAGGAAATGATCGTCACGCCCGACATGCATGAGCGCAAGCGGCTGATGTTCGAGCGTTCCGACGCGTTCGTCGCGCTGCCCGGCGGCATCGGCACGCTCGAAGAGCTGGTCGAGCAACTGACCTGGCAGCAGCTCGGCCGCCACGCCAAGCCGATCCTGCTCGCCAATATCGACGGCTTCTGGGAGCCGTTGCTGGCGCTACTCGCGCACATGCGCGCCACGCAGTTCATCCGCGCGTCACTCGCCGTCGAGATTCTGAAAGCGGAACGGGTCGAGGATATCCTGCCGCGATTGCGCTCGGCCGCCGCGCGCGCCGAGCAGGGCGCTGAGGACATGGCGACGGAAATCGTGCGCCGGCTTTAGGGCGCGTCACCCTTCTGGAAACGTCACCGCTTCGATGCGATTGCCGTCGGGATCGATAACGAACGCCGAGTAATACCGCACGCGATCATGCGGCCGCAAACCGGGCGCGCCGTCCGAGCGGCCTCCCGCCTCCAGCGCGGCTTCATGGAACGCGTCGACGTCGCCGGTTGATTTGGCCCGCAGGCAGATGTGAACGCCGCTGCCCGGCTCGACGGCCGCCATGTCGGCGCGCAGATTGATCCAAAACTCCGGATAGCGCTTGCCGAATCCGATGGTCGCGGGGCGCGTGACCAGGCGCGACAGCCCGAGTACCGCCAGCACGGTTTCATAGAAACGCGCGGAGCGTTCGAGGTCGCGGACCGCGACGGAGATGTGGTCGATCATGAATGGCACTCTCCGCACTTACCGTCATTGCGAGCGCAGCGACGAAGCAATGACGGGGTTAGTTGGTCGCAGACCTCACGCCGGTGCGCCTGATTTCACGAGCTTGTAGACCACCGAATCCATCAGCGCCTGGAACGAGGCGTCGATGATATTGGGCGACACGCCGATCGTGTTCCAGCGCTCGCCCGCCTCGTCTTCGCTCTCGATCAAGACCCGCGTCACGGCTTCGGTGCCGCCATTGAGGATACGCACGCGGTAGTCGATCAGTTTCAGGCCTTCGATATATTTCTGGTATTTGCCGAGGTCCTTGCGCAGCGCGACGTCGAGCGCGTTGACCGGGCCGTTCCCTTCGGCGGCCGAGATCAAATGCTCGCCGGCGACATCGACCTTCACCACCGCCAGCGCCACCGTGACGCGCTGGCCGCCCGCGTTGTAGCGCTGCTCGACATTGACGTCGAATTGCTCGACCCTAAAATATTCCGGCACCCGCCCAAGCGTGCGCCGCGCCAATAATTCGAACGAGGCGTTGGCGGACTCATAGGCATAGCCGGCCGCCTCCCGCTCCTTCAATTCCTCGACCAGCCGAGGAAGCTTTGGGTCGTTCTTGTCGTAGGCGATGCCGGCGCGGTCGAGCTCGGCGATGACGTTGGAACGGCCGGCCTGATCGGAGACCAAAACCTTGCGATGATTGCCGACCTGTTCCGGCGCCACGTGCTCGTAGGTCTGCGGATCCTTGAGCACGGCGGAGGCGTGAATCCCGGTTTTGGTCACGAACGCGCTTTCGCCGACATAAGGAGCATGCCGGTTCGGCGCGCGGTTGAGCATGTCATCCAGCGTCCGCGACACTTTTGTCAATGTCGCCATCTTGTCCGGCGACACGCCGATCTCGAAACGATCGGAAAATTCCTGCTTCAGCCGCAGCGTCGGGATCAGCGAGCACAGGTTGGCGTTGCCGCAGCGCTCGCCAAGCCCGTTCAGCGTGCCCTGGATCTGCCGCGCGCCGGCGCGCACCGCGGCGAGCGAATTGGCGACCGCCTGCTCGGTGTCGTTATGGGCGTGGATGCCAACGTGATCGCCGGGAATATGTCGTGTCACTTCACTGACGATGGTCTCGATTTCGTGCGGCATGGTGCCGCCGTTGGTGTCGCACAACACCACCCAGCGCGCGCCGGAATCGTAGGCAGCCTTCGCGCAGGCCAGCGCGAATTCCGGGTTCTCCTTGTAGCCGTCAAAGAAATGCTCGCAGTCGAGCATGACCTCGCGGCCCGCCGATTTCGCGGCTTTGACGCTGTCGCGGATCGAGGCCAGATTTTCCTCGTTCGTCGACTCGAGCGCGACGCGGACCTGATAGGCCGACGACTTTGCGACAAAGCAGATCGCGTCGGCCTTGGCCTCCAGTAGCGACGCGAGCCCGGGATCGTTCGAGGCCGAGCGGCCAGCGCGCCGCGTCATGCCGAACGCGGTGAAGCGCGCGTGATTGAGTTTCGGCTTCTCGGCAAAGAATTCGGTATCGATCGGATTGGCGCCGGGATAGCCACCCTCGACATAGTCGATGCCGAGCTCGTCGAGCATGCCGGCAATCAATTGCTTGTCGCGCAGCGTGAAATCGACGCCGTTGGTCTGCGCGCCGTCGCGCAGCGTCGTGTCGAACAGATAGAGGCGCTCGCGGCTCATGTGGTTCCTCCCGGCGATGCGCCGCCGACAAGCGTCTTCTGCATCGTGGTATTGGCGAGCCATTCGCCGTTGATGGTGACGGTGTTGCGTTGTTTGGCCACGTAACCGCGCTTGGCGAAGAATTCGAGCGCGTTGTCGCTGGCATCGACGCTAAGCGCCTTGGCACCGCGGCCGCCGGCGAGTTTTTCCAGCGCATCGCACAGCATCGCGCCTATCCCGTGCCCGATCACGCTCGGATGCACATAGAGCATGTCGATATGGTCGGCGCCCTTCAGCGCAGCAAAACCGACCGGTGAATTCTGCAGCGTGGCGATCAGCGTCAGTTCGGAAGCGAGCCGCTTGCCGAATTTTTCCTCGTCGTCGGCGACGCTGGCCCACGCGCCCTGCTGCGCTTCACTATAGTCGTCGCCGGTCAATTCCTCGATTGCCGCAGCGAAGATCGCCGCCAGCACGGGCGTATCCTCGGCGAGATACGGCCGCAACGCAGGTTTTGGCAGCGCCTGTCCCATCGCTAACCGCCTCTCTTGTTACCTCCCCCCTTGCGGGGGAGCAAAAGGCGGCTCTTGGCCGCCTTCTTGGAGAACGCCAAGGCAAAGCCTTGGCTACGCGCAAAGTGTTCGGGAGAGGGGTAAGCCACGAACACCGAACTCGGGGCCACCCCTCTCCCCAACCCTCCCCCGCAAGGGGGGAGGGAGCGCGAGAGCCCAGCGCCCGCGGCGGACAAGAGCTTGTTCGAGAGAAGCAGTGCGCCGGGATAGCTCATCGCGCGATCTCCCAGGTGGTGCCTTCCTTGGAATCCTTTATCACGACGCCCATGGCCGCGAGCTCGTCGCGGATGCGATCGGATTCCTTAAAATCCTTTCGCGCGCGGGCGGCGGTGCGGGAGGAAATCAATTCGTCGATCTGCCTGGCGTCGACGCCACTCGCCTGCTGCTTGCGGTTCTTCCATTCCGCCGCGGTCTCGGACAGGAATCCGAACAGCCGGAGCGACGCCGCAAACCGGCTGCGATCTGCCTCGTTTCCTGAAGCCGCGCTGTTGCGCAATCCGTGCAGCGAGGCGATCATCTGCGGCGTGTTCAGGTCGTCCGCCAGCGCCTCGATGACGGCATCCGACGGTTGGTCGCCTGTGACGTCGGCTGCGACAGCATACCAGTCGTCGAGCGTCTTCGCGCTTTCCTCCAATCCCCGCAACGTCCAGTCCATCGGCGAGCGGTAATGCGCCTTCAACATATTGAGGCGCAGCACTTCGCCCGGCCAATCGTCGAGCAAGTCCCGGATGGTGACGAAGTTGCCGAGCGACTTCGACATCTTGGTATCTTCGATCTGGACGAATTCATTGTGCATCCAATAGTTCGCCATGGCCGACGTGCCGTGCGCGCAGCGCGACTGCGCGATTTCGTTCTCGTGATGCGGAAAGATCAGGTCGATGCCCCCGCCATGAATATCGAAGACGTCACCGAGAAAGGCGGCACTCATGGCCGAGCACTCGATGTGCCAGCCCGGACGTCCCCTGCCCCATGGACTTTCCCATCCCGGCTCATCGCCGGACGACTGCTTCCACAGCACGAAATCGAGCGGGCTCTTCTTGTGTGCGTCGACGGCGACGCGCGCCCCCGGCCGCTGCTCGTCGAGCTTGCGGCCCGACAGTGCGCCATAATCGGGCATCGACTGGACATCGAACAGAACTTCGCCGCCGGCTTCATAGGCATGGCCGCGGGCGATCAATTGCTGGATCAGCGTCACCATGTCCGCCTTGCCGTCGGTGCGCGGCAGCACGAAATCGGTCGCGCGCGGCTCGAACGTCGGCGGCAGGGAGCCCAGGGCAGCCACGTCGGAGGCGAATTGCGCCGCCGTCTTCTCGGTGACTTTGCGGATCGCCTCGTTCAGCGGCAGGCCCGGAAAATCCCGCGCGGCGCGGTCGTTGATCTTGTCGTCGACGTCGGTGATGTTGCGGACGTAGGTGACGTGATCGGCGCCGTAGAGATGCCGCAGCAGCCGAAACAGCACGTCGAACACGATGACCGGGCGCGCGTTGCCGATATGGGCGAAGTCATAGACCGTCGGCCCGCAGACATACATGCGCACGTTGTTGGGATCGAGCGGCACAAAAGGCCGCTTCTCCTTGGTCAACGTATCGTACAGGCGCAAATCCATGGAAATCCCGTCCCTTGCGGCCGGGCGTCCAGTGATCTCGTGCGAGAAAAGACGGCCTCAGCCAGCGAATCGCTAGCTCATAATTTCGCGGCAAATGCCACAAATGGCGAGGAAACCGTTCATGGGGAATACCATGGGCCACGGATGGGGATTGCGTCAAGTGCCCCAGAACCTCGGCCCGGCCGAGGTTCTAGGCTTTGTTTAACGCGTTTTCTTTACGCGAACCGGTACCCACTTCGCTCGAAAACGCCTTGGAAAAGCCCGTGTGCGCCCTGAAACGCCCGCGAGGCGCCATTATGGCTAATCATTGTTAAGGTTTTAGGACTATCGAATGCGGCAACGTTCTCTCATTCATCGGTGCAGCATGCGAACGATGTCAGCGGCTCTCGCCTGTGCAGGCCTGCTGGCCGCATCAGTCGCCTTCGCAGACAGCCGCGTCTTCATCATCGAAAACCAGCCGGACGGTTACGGCGTCGACCAGTGCCTCGCCAGGGGCGACAAATGCGGCGCCCATGCCGCTCGCTCCTATTGCCGGTCGCGGAATTTTGACCAGGCCTCGTCCTACCGGCGGGTCGAGCCGGATGAGATCACGGGCTCGGTTCCCAAGACGGGCGCAAGCTGCCACCATTCGGGTTGCAGCGAATACGTCGCCATTACCTGCCAACGCTAGACCTGCCAACGCCAAGCCGGCGGCCGCGGCAACATTACGTGCCCCTCCCGCCACATCGGCGCCCCGGAAACGACGTGACGCTGCCCTGAGAAGCGGCTATGGGAAGCCGCGTTGACCGCGCCTTCGGCTTTTCCAAGGCCCGCGCGGAGTGATCCTGCAGCATGATCCGGAAAAGTGGGAACCGGTTTTCCGGAAAGATCGTGCTCAAACAAAGAGATGAGATCATGATCCGATTCAATCGAAGCGGATCGTGATAGTAGACCCGGACATGCCTGAAACCTCGATTTCCCCCGTTACACGATGGATTTTGGCTGGCGCGGCGCTCATTGGCGCGAGCGCGCTGAGCCTTGACGCCTCGGCGCAGACCCCGCCCGGCGCGACGCCACCGCCCGGGCCTCCGCCGCAGGGAGCGGCGGTCAATCCGATGTGCCCTCGGCTGGAAGCGCAATTGGCCACCATCGACCAGGGCGGCGGCTCGGGCGATCCGGCCAGGGACGACCAGATCCGCCGCTACCAGGATGCCGCCACCAAGCAGCAGGCCGAGCTCGACCGCGTGACCTCGCGGGCCAAGCGCATGGGCTGTGACAGCTCGGGATTTTTCTCGCTGTTCAACGGCCAGTCGGCGCAATGCGGCCCGGTCAACAACCAGATTCAGCAGATGCGCGCCAATCTGGAGCAGATCACGACCAGCCTCGAGCGGCTGCGCAGCGGTGGCCTCGGCGGCACCGACCGCGAAAATCAGCGCCGCTCGGTGCTCCTGGCGCTCGCCCAGAACGATTGCGGGCCGCAATATGCCGCTGCCGCACGCGGTCCGGGCAATTTCCTGGATAATCTGTTCGGTAATAACAATAACAGCAATCCCGTCCCGCCGCCCGGCGCCGATTTCGGTCCGCAATCCGGCACCTTCCGCACCGTCTGCGTGCGTACCTGCGACGGCGGTTATTTTCCGATCTCGTTCGCCACCGTTCCCGCCCGTTTTCCCGATGACGAAAAAACCTGCAAGGCGCTCTGCCCGGCGACGGAGGCGAACCTCTACGCCTACCGCAACCCCGGCGAGGACATCAACCAGGCGGTGTCGATCAACGGCGAGCCGTATAGCCAGTCGCCGAACGCGTTCCGCTTCCGCCAGGAGTTCAATCCGTCCTGCGCCTGCAAGGCCGCCGGGCAGACCTGGTCGGATGCGCTGAAGAGCGTCGACGACAAGGCCGCCGCCGAGCAGCAGGGCGACATCATCGTCACCGAAGAGAGTGCAAAGAAAATGTCGCGGCCGCTGGCGCCGAAATCGCCTGCGACGACTGGAAAGAAGGGTGCGCCAAGCACCGCGGCCGCCGCGCCGGCAACAGCCCCCGCAGCGGACGCCTCGGCCTCCGCGCCAGCAACCGTTTCCACCGGCGCGGCCGGCGACAAGCCGATCCGTTCGGTCGGCCCGACGTTTATTCCGGCGCGTTAGTCTCGTCGTTCCGGCGAAAGCAGAACCCCCGGCGTGAGCGTAATTGCGCTCATCGCGGCGCCGCGGCCTATCGTTGAGCCGCTGCGGCAGTTGCCTTTGTCAGGGCGCTCGCTCATAAATCCAGCTTGATTGGTGGGGCTTGATCGATGTCAGCTATTGCCCCCCGATAGCGACCAAATTCCGCAGCGAAACGACGCGATCCGCCAAACCCAAACATCGCGGGAATTGCTCAAGTTTTCTTGATCTGATCAGATCGCCCTTAAGCTGTCGGGACCTATTCATCTGAAATGACATGGGCGTGAATGTGGGTGCTACGCGCCTCCGCTGCGGTCCATAGTCTGCGTCCTCACTGGAAAACCAAAATATGCCGAACTGGCTTGGCACCTCTGTTCGGTGCCAGGTTCGAGCGACTGAGAGCCAAGCGTGGTTCGCTAATTCCTGACGTCGGACCGGAAATACACGAGAGCCTGATTCAACTAAACTGAATCAGGCTCCAGTCATCTTTTTGTTTGAGCATGATCTTTTCGGAAAACCGGTTTCCACTTTTCCGGATCATGCTCTAGGCTCCGCCTATGCCGTCCTCAAAAGAGGACCGGTGAAAACACTCAGGGGAGTAACGTCATGCAACCGTCCGGACTTTGTCGTGCCGCCATTGCTCTCGCCTCGACCTGGACCTTTGCTCTGGTCGCTTCGGCGAGCGCGCAACTGCTCAGTCACAAAGACCTGACCGCTTCGATCGCAATCACCATCGCGCAAACCGCAATCGCGACTTGCAAAGCTAACGGCTACGCCGTGTCGGCGACCGTGGTCGGCCGCAACGGCGAGATCATCGTGCAGGTGCGCGGCGACGATACGGGGCCGCACACCATCGAGAACAGCTTTCGCAAAGCCTACACCGCGCGCACGTTCCGTTCGCCATCGGGAGCGCTGGCCGACCGGCTGAAGGCCGATCCAACGCTCGGCTTGATCCATCTAACCAACGTCATCGCCAACCAAGGCGCGCTCCCGATCAAGGTGGGGGATGAGGTCATCGGCGCGGCCGGCGCATCAGGCGCGCCAGGCGGCGAAAAGGACGAGGCTTGCATCAAGGCCGGGATCGACAAAGTGGCCGATCAGTTGAAGTGAGGGCGCAATACTCCACCGTCCGGGCCGGCGGAGTCCCCCTAACAAACAACATCGGCGGTTATGGGTCCCCTGCTTTCGCAGGGACGATGCTGAGTTCTGGGAGCGTCTACCCCTCGAACGCTTCGGCCGACGCATGGCCGGCGCGCGAGATGAGCTTCTCGTCGGGTTCGGGCAGCGCTTCGCCCTTGTCGCGAAAGCGGTTGGTGATGGGATAGCGGCGGTCGCGGCCGAAATTTTTCTCCGTCACCTTGACGCCGGGGGCGGCCTGACGGCGCTTGTACTCGGCGATGTTGAGCAGACGATCGATCCGCAACACCACATCGCGGTCGAAGCCGGCCGCGATGATCGAGACCAGCGGCTCCTCGTGCTCGACCAGGCGCTCCAGGATCGCATCGAGCATCTCGTAGGGCGGCAGCGAATCCTGATCGGTCTGGTTCTCGCGCAGCTCCGCGGTCGGCGGCCGCGTGATGATATTGACCGGGATGACTTCGCCCGACGGGCCCAACGCGCCCTCCGGCTTCCATGAATTGCGCAGGCTCGAGAGCCGAAACACTTCGGTCTTGTAGATATCCTTGATCGGATTGAAACCGCCGTTCATGTCGCCATAGAGCGTCGCATAGCCGACCGACATTTCCGACTTGTTGCCGGTCGTGACCACCATCGCGCCCGACTTGTTGGAGATCGCCATCAACAGCGTGCCGCGGGCGCGCGCCTGCAGGTTTTCCTCGGTGATGTCGCGCGGCAAGCCTTTGAAGGTATCCGACAGGATCGCCTCAAAGCCGTTGACGGCCTGCGCGATCGGCAGCACCTCATAGCGGATGCCGAGCGCGATTGCGAGTTTTGCGGCGTCGTCGAGCGACACCTGCGCGGTATAACGAAACGGCAGCATCACGCCGCGAACCCGCTCGGCGCCGAGCGCATCGACCGCGATCGCCGCGCACAGCGCGGAATCGATGCCGCCGGAGACGCCGAGCAACACGCCGGGAAATCCGTTCTTGCCGACATAATCGCGCAGGCCCAGCACGCAGGCCGCGTAATCGCCCTTGTCGCCGTCGACAACAGGTGCCACCGGTCCGTTGCAGCGCCAGCCGGCCTCGGTCTTGCTCCAGCGCAGGGTCGTGATGCTTTCCTCGAACGCCGGCAATTGCGCCGCCACCGAGAGATCGGCGTTGAGCGCGAACGACGCGCCGTCGAACACCAGTTCGTCCTGTCCGCCGATCTGGTTGAGATAGATCAGCGGCAACCCGCTCTCGGTCACCCGCGCAACCGCGATCGAGAGCCGCAAATCATTCTTGTCGCGCGCGTAAGGCGAGCCGTTCGGCACCACGACGATTTCCGCGCCGGTCTCGGCCAGACATTCGACGACGTTCTCGTATTCCTCGGACTCTTCCAGCCAGATGTCCTCGCAAATGGGAACGCCGACCCGGATGCCGCGGACGGTGACGGGGCCCGCGGCCGGCCCGCGCGCGAACAGCCGCTTTTCATCGAACACGCCGTAGTTCGGCAGGTTGGCCTTGAAACGCAGCGCGGCGACGCGCCCGTCGTCGAGCAGCGCGCAGGCATTATAGAGTTTGCCGTCCTCGACCCAGGGACTGCCGATCAGAACGGCCGGGCCGCCATCGGCGGTGTCCCGCGCCAGGCTTTCGATCGCCGCGCGGCACGCCGACTGGAACGCCGGTTTCAGCACCAGATCTTCCGGCGGATAGCCGGCAATGAAGAGTTCCGGAAACGCCACGAGATCGGCACCGTCGGCGCGCGCCTTTTCGCGCGCGGCGCGCGCTTTGGCGGCGTTGCCCGCGACATCGCCCACCGTCGGGTTCAACTGGGCGAGCGTAATGGTAAAATCTGCGGCACGTTCGGTCATGGCGCGATGGTGCCTCGCGTACGGTCAAACTGCAATCGCACTTTTAGATCGCGCCCATGCGTTCGGCGATGGCAAACAGCCAGAACAGGCCCGCCATGACCAGCGCGACGCCGACCGCCGCCGACCCCATATCCTTGACCCGCCCGATCTGCGGATCGTGATCAGTGGTGAGCCGGTCGGAGAGCTTCTCGATTGCGGTGTTGAGCAGCTCGACGACCAGGACCAGTGCGACGACGGCGACCAATTCGATGCGCCGCATCGTGGTGGTGCCGATCAACCATGCCAGCGGCAACGAGATCGCTAGCGCCACGATCTCCTCGCGCACGGCCTGTTCGGAGCGGACGGCAAAGATCAGGCCGTTGCGCGTATTGATCGTCGCCTTCCAGAGCCGCAGCAACTCAGAGTCCTGCGGCAACCGGCATCGGTTTGACCTTGCCGTTGCGCTCCGCTTTGAGCAATTCGGCGATCAGGAAAGCCATATCGATCGACTGCTCGGCGTTGAGGCGGGGATCACAGACCGTGTGATAGCGGTCGTTGAGATCCTCATCGGTGATGGCGCGCGCGCCGCCGATGCATTCGGTCACGTCCTGCCCGGTCATCTCCAGATGCACGCCGCCGGGATGCGTCCCCTCCGCCGCGTGGATGGTGAAGAACGATTTCACCTCCGACAGGATGCGGTCGAACGGCCGGGTCTTGTAGCCCGAGGTCGAGGTGATGGTGTTGCCATGCATCGGATCGCACGACCAGACCACCACTTTGCCCTCGCGCTGCACGGCGCGGATCAATTGCGGCAAATGATCGCCGACCTTGTCGGCCCCGCTGCGGTTGATCAGCGTCAGCCGTCCGGGCTCGTTGTCCGGATTGAGCACATCGATCAGCCGCACCAGTTCGTCCGGTTTCAGCGAAGGCCCGCATTTCAATCCGATCGGATTCTTGATGCCGCGGAAATATTCGACATGGCCGTGATCGAGCTGGCGGGTGCGGTCGCCGATCCAGATCATGTGGCCCGAGGTCGCATACCAGTCGCCGGTCGTGGAATCGACGCGGGTAAAAGCCTGCTCGTAGCCGAGCAGCAGCGCTTCATGGCTGGTGTAAATGTCGGTCGAGCGCAGCTCGGGGTGGCTTTCGAGATCGAGCCCGCAGGCGCGCATGAAATTGAGCGCCTCCGAGATGCGATCGGCCAATTCCTTGTAACGCCGCGACTGCGGAGAATCCTTGAGGAATCCCAGCATCCACTGATGCACGCTGCCGAGATTGGCAAAGCCGCCGGTCGCAAAGGCGCGGAGCAGATTGAGGGTTGCCGCCGACTGGCGGTAGGCCATCAGCTGGCGCTGCGGATCGGGGATGCGCGCTTCCGCCGTGAAGGCGATATCGTTGACGATATCGCCGCGGTAGCTCGGCAGCTCGACGCCATCCAGTTTCTCGGTCGGCGAGGAGCGCGGTTTTGCGAATTGTCCGGCGATGCGGCCGATCTTCACCACCGGCACCGCGCCGGCATAGGTCAACACCACCGCCATCTGCAGGAAGACGCGGAAGAAATCCCGGATATTGTTGGCGCCGTGCTCGGCAAAGCTTTCGGAACAATCGCCGCCTTGCAGCAGGAAGGCCTCGCCTGCGGCTACCCGCGCAAGCGCCCTTTTCAGGTTGCGGGCCTCGCCTGCAAAAACCAGCGGGGGAAACGTGGCAAGCTGCGCCTCGACATCCGCCAAGGCCTTGGCATCGGGATAATCGGGAATCTGCTTGACCGGTCTGGCGCGCCAGCTGTCGGGTGTCCACCGCTCGGACATGACGTCAACTCCTTGAGCAAAAACCGCTACTTAATGGCCCATAGCGGCGGCCGGGTTATACACAGGCTGATCCCCAACCGCCAGTTGGATTTACAACCCCCGCGACAAACCCTTGCGGCAAAAGCCGAATTCGCATTTGCTGGGCCGATCGCGAAAGCACGGGGGTGATCGCGGTGGCAGAGCCTGCGCTGGACGACGTATTTATCGACGACATCAACTTCCCCGCAATGGACGGTTATTTGCTGGGGGCGAGCCTGTTTTTGCCCCGCGGCGCCAAGCGCCACGCCGTCCTGATCAATTCGGCCACGGCCGTGCCGCGCAAGATCTACCGGAGATTTGCCGGCTATCTGGCGCGGCGGGGCTGCGCGGTCCTGACCTATGATTACCGCGGCACCGGCGATTCCCGGCAGAAATCGCTGGTCGGCTATAACCAGCCGAAATCGCTGGTCGGCTTCAAGGCTTCGATGGCGGATTGGGCCGCGCTCGATGTTACCGCCGCCGTTGCCTGGATGCGCGAGCGCTACAAATCCCTGCCGCTCAGCTATGTCGGCCATTCCTTCGGCGGCCAGGCTTTGGGACTTCTGGCCAACAACACCGAGGTTTCGCGCGCGCTGTTGATTGCCTCGCAAGCCGGATACTGGAAGCTGATGGCCTCGCCGGAACGCTATCGCGTCTACGCCATGCTCAATTTCGCAGGCCTCCCCCTCACCAAGCTTTTGGGCTATGCGCCTGGCTGGGTCGGATTGGGCCAAGATTTACCGAAAGGCGTATTCGAGCAATGGGTCGGCTGGGTCATGAGCGAGCGTTATTTGTTCACCGATCCCAAGCTTACCGGCTTGACCAATTTTGCAAACTACAAGGGCGCGATGCGCGCGCTGTGCCTTTCCGACGATCCCTGGGCGACCCTGCCGGCGGTCGGCCTCCTGTGTTCGGGATTTTCCTCGATCGAGCCGGAAATCGTCAGCGTTACGCCGCGCGATGCCGGCGTAAGCAAGATCGGCCATTTCGGTTTCTTCCGCCCCGAACATCGCGACACGCTGTGGCGAGGGGCCGCCGAATGGCTGGAAGCGACGGACTGACGTCACCTAGAGCGTGATGACTTTTCTTCGAATCGTCATCCCGCTCTATCCTTTTGGTTTGAGCACTTTTTCGGAAAGCCGGTACCCACCTTTCCGGATCATGCTCGAAGTGCCTCAGGGCGCACATTCGCCAAAACAATAACGTCACAAAGCGATAGCCGCCCCTGACCGCTTGTCAAAGGCAAAGGCTCAGCAGCTTGATGTGGCAACTGGCGGAGACCGCCGCGCGCTTCACGGGGACCAAGGTCTTTTTTTCTTTGCCCGGCTTTGCCTTGCCCGGCTTCGGCTCGTAGTCGCCGGCAATTTCCATCGCCCAATAAGTCCGGCGGCCGCTCGCATCCCTGGCGCTCGCTATTCCAACGCGGGAGGCATTGTGCAGCAGGAGGTTCTTGCGATGCTCCGATGACGCAATCCACTGCTCGAGAGTCTTTGCAAAGCTTTCGTAGCCATAGGCGATGTTCTCGGCGGCCCGTCCTGCGCGCGACGGCTCGATCCGCGAGCTGAACGAGCCCAGCACGTCGTGATCGAGCTTGTCCTTTGCGGCCATCGCGCGAGCCTGCTCCAATGCGATGCGATTGAGCGTGGCGTCGGAGATGACGCGGACCTCGCGGTGCTCGAGACGATAGCTCGAGATCAGTTCGGCGGGTGACGGCTCGGCGGCGGAGGCCAAAGACGCGGAAAGCGTCAATAGAGCTGCCACGATCAGCGCTTTTATGACTTGACCTGTCATCGACCTCGAACATCCGGTAGTTGCAGAGCCAAACAGTGACCCAGCCAAATGGCGGGTACACGCCCCGAACCTTCTGCGATCGCAATGCAGGCTTTTTGATGGGCGAAAGGCCGAGCCCCTCGGATGCGCACTATCTTTTTGTTTGAGCATGATCTCCGCGCAAACGCGTTCCGCGTTTGTCGCGAGGGAAACCGGTACCCACTTTTCCGGATCCTGCTCCAAAAGCGGAAACCATGCGTTTCGCGGCGTGGCCTTATCCAGCCGCGTCCGGCCATTAGCTGGCATTGATCGATACCGTAACACCGGCCACCGAGATCACGGACCTCGCGTCGCGAGCCGGCTCCGGTTCGTGCCTATTGGAAGCTTTCGGCGCGATGCGCTAAGGCACGCCAAGACCGGACAGGACGCATGACCACACCCCTCGAATTCGGGCTCGATACCTTTGGCGACGTCACCAACGACGCCGCCGGCGCGCCACTGAGCCATGCGCAAGTGATCCGCAACGTGATCGACGAGGCGGTGCTGGCCGACGAACTCGGCATCGATTTCATTGGCCTCGGCGAGCACCACCGGGCCGACTTCGCGATCTCCTCGCCCGAAGTGGTGCTGGCGGCGATCGCCGCGCGCACCAGGCGGATCCGGCTCGGCTCGGCGGTGACGGTGCTGAGCTCGGACGATCCGATCCGTGTGTTCCAGCGTTTTGCCACCGTCGATGCGGCGTCGAACGGCCGCGCCGAGGTGATCCTCGGGCGCGGCTCCTTCACCGAATCCTTCCCATTGTTCGGCTTCGATCTGCGCCAGTACGAAGCGCTGTTCGAGGAGAAGCTCGATCTGTTCGTCGAGCTCTTGAAGCAGGCGCCGGTGACCTGGCAGGGCAAGCTGCGCGCGCCGCTCGACAAGCAGCGGGTGTTTCCGCCGATCGAGCACGGCACGCTGAAGACCTGGATCGGCGTCGGCGGCAGCCCGGAGTCGGTGGTGCGCGCCGCACATTACGATCTGCCGCTGATGCTGGCCATCATCGGCGGCGATCCGAAGCGGTTCGCACCGTATGTCGATCTCTACCATCGCGCCTTCAAGCAGTTCGGCCGCCCGGCCAGGCCGGTCGGCGTGCATTCGCCGGGCTACGTCGCCGATAGCGACGCGCAGGCGCGTGAGGAGCTGTGGCCCGACTACAAGACCATGCGCGACCGCATCGGCAAGGAACGCGGTTGGCCGCCGATGGGCCGCGACGAGTTCGTGCGCGAGGCCGACCACGGCTCGCTCTATGTCGGTTCGGCGGAGACGGTGGCGCGGAAAATTGCAGCCACGGCGAAAACACTCGGCATTGCCCGCTTCCAGCTGAAATACTCGGCGGGCCCGCTGCCGCATGAGAGGCTGATGCGCAGCATCGAGCTTTACGGCCGCAAGGTCGTGCCGCTGGTGCGGGATATGCTCGCCTGAGCATCTTGCCGCATCCTATTGCTGCCTCGCGGCACGCGCGCTAGGCTTCTTGCCGAATTGGGCAGGAGGCAGGCGTGACCACATCGGACGGCAGCAAGATTTTGGAAGATCGCCGCGAAGCGCTGCGCTACGCCTTCGCGATCGGCAGCGGGGCTGCGCTTGCCTCGGCGCTCGCGAGCCCGGCTGTGGCGCAAACGGCGGCGGATAACACGCTCGATCGCATCCGCGCCAACAAGGTGCTGCGCATCGCGGTGCTGCCGGGAGAGCTGCCCTATTTCAACAAGGACCTTTCCACCGGGACCTGGTCCGGCTTTTCGATCGAGATGGCCAACGACATTGCCAAGCTGCTCGACGTCCAGCTCGAATATACCGAATCGACCTACGGCAATTCGATCCTCGATCTGCAATCCAACAAGATCGACCTCGGCTTTGCCCTCAACCCGACCCCGCAGCGCGCGCTGGTGGTGGATTTTACCGCCACCGTCTTCCCGCATCCGTTCGGTGCCATGCTCAAGAAGGGACTGGAGGCCAAGAGCTGGGCCGACATCAACAAGCCGAGTGTCAACATCGCGGTCGACGTCGGCTCCGCCAACGAAGCCGTTGCCCGCCGCTTCGCGCCCAATGCGACGATCAAGTCGCTCAAATCGCGCGACGAAGTCATGCTCGAGATGTCGTCGGGGCGGGTCGATTGCGTCGTCAACGCGCTGGTGCTCGGCCTGACCGCGATCGCCAAGAACCCGAATCTCGGCACCTACAAGATCCTGCAATCGCCGTCCGTCGCCATTCCGAGCAGCATGGCGGTGCGGCGCGAGCCCGACAAGCGCTGGCGCGATTTCCTCTCGGTGTGGGTCGACTACAACCGCGGCATCGGGCAGATGCGCGAATGGTTCGTCAAGGGGTTGTCGCTTGCGAACGTCAAACCGGAAGACGTGCCGGTCGAACTCAATATCTGAAGGTCTTTGAAGCTATCTCGGACCTCACTCTTACGCGGCGTTGTCCGACGCGGCTTTTTGCGATCACGCCTTATCGTAGGTCAGGCCGCGTTCGAGCCGGCGTCCGACGAGCGTCGCCGGGAACAGGATCGCAAAGTAAATCAAGGCCACGATCGTATACACTTCCAGCGGCCGATAGGTTTCGGCGTTGATTAGCGTCGCGTTGTAGACGAGGTCAGGCACCGCGATCACGGACACCAGTGAGGTGTTCTTCAACTGCGTCACCGACTGGTTGACGTAAGGTGCCAACATCGGTTTCAGCGCTTGCGGCAGGATCACGAGCCTCAGCACGCGCCATGGTTTTAATCCCAGCGCCCGCGCCGCGTCCCATTGTCCGCGATGCACGCTCTCGATACTGCCGCGTACGATCTCGGCGTAAAATGCGCCGCCATAGAGCGACAGCACGCTGACGGCGGCGACATGGGCCGGGATGTTAACCCCGAGGACGACCGGGAGCGCGTAGTAGAACCAGATGATCTGAACGAGGAGCGGCGTGCAGCGGAACAGTTCGATATAGGCGAGCAGCAGCCAGTCGATCACAGGCCAGCGCCGCAGGCGCAGGATGCCGACGACCAGGCCGATCATTGTTCCGAGCACGACGGTGCCGATGGTGTAGGCGACGGTCCAGCCGAGCCCGAGCCAGAATAAATGGCTGTATTTGCCGAGGATCGCGAAATCCCAAACGTAGTTCATGCCGGCCCCCGCTTCGTTCGCGTTTGCCGTTTGTCAGCCATCAGAGGTAGCGGCTCGGCGAAAAGGGACTGGCGTCGAAGCTGGGCGGTGTTCCGCTGATCATCGCTGCGATCGCATCTCCCGTCGCGGGGCCTGTGGTAAAACCGATGTGCTGATTGCCGAAAGCGAGCCACAGGCCGGAATGCCGTGGCGCCGGCCCGATCACGGGCAAGCTGTCGGGCAGCGTCGGTCGCGCCCCGCGCCAGGGTTCGCCGACCGGCTCGCCGAATTCGACCACGCGGCGCGCCACCGGGACCACTTGATCGAGTTGCGCGAACGATGAGGGCGCATCGCGGGCGGTCAGTTCGACCCCGGAGGTGACGCGGATGCCCTGCTCCATCGGCGTCATCAGAAAACTGCCTTCGGCATCATGGATCGGACGCAGCAATGAACGTGCCGGGTTCGGCTTGAACTCGCGATGATAGCCGCGTTCAAAGGCCAACGGCACACGATAGCCGAGCGGCCGCAACAGGTCCGCCGACCATGGTCCGAGAGCAACGACGACATGGCGCACTGAGACCACGCCGTCCGCGAGCGTCACGCGCCAGCCCTCGCCGTCAGGGGTGATCGCCTTGATGTCCGACTGCCGGATTTCGCCGCCGGAGGTGGCGAACATCTTCGCGTAGGCCTTGACCACCTCTCCCGGCGAGTCGACGGATGCGGTCTGCGTGTGCAACAGGCCGACCTTGTAGATGGGCACGATGTTGGGCTCAAGCGCGGAGATCGCCTGGCGATCGAGCAGCCTGCTTTCGATGCCATAATCAGCGAGAAACGCCTGCTCTTCCTTCGCGGCGGCGAGCGCGTCGCTGCGCCACGCCTTCAGCCAACCGGTTTCCCGGATGCGCTGCGCCGCATTCGCTTTCACGATCCATTCGCGATGCAGCTTTAGCGATGCGCCGATCAGCCCGTGCAGGGCCGTTGCCCGCGGTCTGACGCGAGACGGTGTCGCATTGGCGAGGAAGCGAACGATCCAGTCGATATTCGCCATCGCCCAGCCGGGATCCCAGCGCAGCGCTGCGTGCCGGTTGGTCAGATAGCTCGGCAGCGCGCTCCAAAGCGACGGCTTGTTGAGCGGCAGGATCGAGCCGCTACTGAGAATGCCGGCGTTGCCGTAGGAGGTTTCGCTGCCCGGCTCACGCCGATCGACGAGGACGACCGACAGGCCACGCTGCCGCACGGCGTAGGCCGCGGACACGCCGACGATGCCCGCGCCCAGGACAATGACATCTGCTGCTTGATCTTTCACCCTGACCACCACCGAGGCACGACACACAGAAACACTACATCAGCGTCAGGCCGCCATCGACCGGCAATAGCGCCCCCGTCACATGTCCGGCCTCCGGCGATAACAGAAAGGCGACCACCGCGGCCACCTGGTCGGGTTCGGCCAATCGTTGGAGCGGATTGGCCTTGGCGGCCACCTGCCAGCCCTGCTGGTCCATCGCGCCCATTCGTCCTGCATCCTTGCGCGTATAGCCGGGCATGACGACATTGGCGGTCGCGCCAGAGCCGGCGAGCTCGATCGCAAGACACTTGACCAGCGCCTCGAGCGCGGCTTTGGCCGCAGCGGAGGCCGGATAGGTCGCATCCGGCGCGAACCGATGGGCAACGAAACTGGAGATGGCGACGACGCGTCCCTGCGGTCCCCGCGTCAGGTCCGCGAGCGCTGCGGTCGCCAATTCGTGAAACGACATGGCCATCACGGCGAACGACCGCTTGAGCCCCGCGCGCGGCAATTGCGCGAAACTGCGCCGATCCGCAAACCCCGCGGCATGGACGATGGCGTCGATGCTACCGAATGCCGTGCGGGTTGCGGCAACAAGCCCCGATGCCGTCCCGGCATCCGCCAGGTCGCCGCTGTGGCAGGCGACCTTGGCGCCGGCATGCTGACACTCGCTGGCGACCGCTTTCAATCGCTCGAGCCCTGCCGCGTCGGCCCCCTGCCCATGCAACATCAGGCACTGATCCGGAGCCGCCAGGCGCCGCGCCACCGCCGCTCCGATCCCAATCCCGCCGCCGGTGATGATTGAAACGCGCATGGACCCTGGTTCTTGAATGCTGCTGGTCGAGCAAACTATAGGTCCCGCAAGCGCGAATGCAAACAATAGCGGGCGGCTTCGCGGGCCGTTGCAGGCAACGCGATCTTAATTGCCGGAATCGCCGTCGCGCTTTGGCGGTTGCTTTGGCTTGTGCTTGTTCTTGCGCTTGACGAAGTTCAACCATTGCCGCAGCTGGAAAAAAGAGGGCTGCACGCGAGGGCGAATTTCCAAGATCGGCTGATCGGCACGAATCGGCCGAACCGGCTTTACGGAATCGCTCATCGGGCCTCCTGGTCGCACACCGGAATCGATCCGCAATTCACGTCCGCGGCGTTCGCCCCGAAACGCTATTCCGCCGCCTGCCGCACATGGCGCGCGCTTGGGGTGCGCATGGTCACGAGTTCTTCGGCAGCGGTTGGATGCAGCGCCATGGTGGCGTCGAAATCGGCCTTGGTCGCCCGCAATTTGACGGCGATGCCGAGCACCTGGACCATCTCGGCGGCCCCGTCGCCGACGATGTGACAGCCGACGACGCGGTCTGTTGTCCCATCGACGACGAGCTTCATCAGCATTCGCGTATCGCGGCCCGACATCGTCGCCTTCATCGGCCGGAAGGTCGCCTTGTAGATATCGACATGGCTGAATTGCGCGCGCGCCTGCGCCTCGGTCAGCCCGACCGTGCCGACCTCCGGCTGCGAGAACACCGCGGTCGGAATATTCTCGTGATCGACCTCGACCGGGCGCTTGCCGAACACGGTATCGGCAAACGCGTGCCCCTCGCGGATCGCGACCGGCGTCAGGTTGATGCGATGGGTGACGTCGCCGATCGCGTAGACATTCGGCACCGAGGTCTGCGAAAAGCCGTCGACCGCGATGCCGCCATTGTTCGGATTGATGGCAACGCCAGCCTTGTCGAGCCCGAGACCGCCGACATTGGGGTGCCGGCCGATCGCGAACATCACCTGATCGGAGGAGATACTCGAGCCGCCGGTCAAATGCGAGGTGAATTCCTTGCCGTGTTTGTCGATCTTGTTGACGACACAGCCGGTGAGAATATTGATGCCCTGTTTTTCCATCTCGGCGCGGACGTGGTCGCGGACGTCCTCATCAAAACCGCGCAGGATGTTTTCGCCGCGATAGACCACCGTCACGTCGGAACCGAAGCCGGCAAAGATGCAGGCGAATTCCAGCGCGATATAGCCGCCGCCCTGGATCAGGATACGCTTCGGCAATTTCGGCAGGTGAAACACCTCATTCGACGAGATCACGTGCTCGATGCCGGGGATCGCAAGCCCGTGATTGGGCGCGCCGCCGGTCGCGATCAGCACGTATTTTGCCGTCACCGCCTCGCCGGTCGCAAGCCTAAGCGTATGCGCGTCCTCCAACACCGCGCGGGTCTTGACGATGCGGGCGCCGGATTTTTCGACATTCGCGGTATAGGCGGCTTCCAGCCGCGCGATTTCCTTGTCCTTGTTGGCGATCAAGGTCGGCCAGTCGAAGGTCGCTTGAGGGATGGTCCAGCCGAATCCGGCCGCGTCCTCGATTTCATGGTGGATATGGGAGGCATAGACCAGGAGCTTTTTCGGCACGCAGCCACGGATCACGCAGGTGCCGCCCATCCGGTATTCTTCGGCGATCATGACGCGCGCGCCGTGACCGGCGGCGATCCGGGCGGCGCGCACCCCGCCCGAACCGCCTCCGATGACAAACAGATCGACGTCGTACTCAGCCATCTCTCATTCGCTCGAAAACGCGATGGAAATCAGATTTGCTTGCCGCGTTTGCGCATCTCCGCGCGGAATTCGCCGTTGATCGTCTCGGCGAATTGCTGCGCCCACTGGTTCATATAGGACATGCTGAATTGAATTGCCCGTGGCTCGGAGGCGAGCAGTTTCTGCCCGAGCGGCGACTTGTAGAAGGTAACCAGGTCCTTCAATTCCTGTTCGGTGAATTCGTTGGCGTAAATCTTCGCCATCCCATCGCCGATTTCCTTCTCGCGGCCGGCAAACTTCTTGGCGACGATCACGGCAACTTCATTGAGATCCTTCTGATAGTTGAGGTTCGTCTGCAGCAACTGGTCCTTGGTCTGCTGCACCAGATTGGGAACGGCGTTGGCATACATCGCGCCGGCGTTCTTCATCGCCAGAATTTCCTTGGCCGCCGCGATCGCCGCCGGCGAGCCGTCCTTGAGCGGAGGTGGCTGCTGCGCCCCGGCCGGGACGACGGTCAGAGCCAGTCCAACGGCAAGGCTCGCGGCCGACAAAATTCTCGATAGACGCTTCATTCCAATTCTCCTGAAATTGCGGGGTTACCGCCGTTCAACAACGCGAATTCCCTCAGCCCCCGCCAGCATCGCCATGCCGGCGAGGCCGATGAACAGGCCGTGCTCGACGACACCCGGTATGGCCGCCAGCAATCCCGCCAGGCGCGGAGCATCGACTATTCGTCCGAGATGGGCATCGACGATCCAGTGGCCGCCATCGGTGACAAAAACGTGGCCATCTTTGCCCTTTCGGAGCACCATTTGCCCGGAAACGCCGCTTTCCGCAAATGCCCTGGCGATGGCGCGCTGCGTCGCCTTCAGGCCGAACGGGATGACCTCCACGGGTAGCGGAAAGCGGCCGAGCGCATCGACCCATTTACTGTCATCGGCGATCACGATCATGCGATCAGAGGCGCTGGCGACGATCTTTTCCCGCAGCAATGCGCCACCGCCGCCCTTGATGAGATTGAGCGCAGGGTCGATTTCGTCGGCGCCATCGACGGTCAGATCGAGCCGGTCGATGTCGTCCAGCGTGGTCAGCCGAATCCCGCAGCGCACCGCATCGATGCGGGTGGCTTCCGATGTCGGCACGCCGACGATGTCGAGCCCGGCGCGGACGCGCTCGCCGAGAAGTTCGACGAAATGCTTAGCCGTCGATCCGGTGCCGAGGCCGAGCTTCATGCCGTCGCGCACATGTTCGAGCGCGCGCGCCGCCGCCTGCCGTTTCAATTCGTCCATGCTCAATTGCAAACGAAACCCCGAAAACTGCTGGCGAACCCTCCGCCGATCCGCCGGCCGGCGATATCAGGCGGAGCCTATCTAGCGTCGTTTTGGGCGCAGGAACAGCGCCATGCACCGCAAATGATACCATTTGCGGGTATTGTGCGGCGGCCGCCGGTCGACCGCGGCCCTTGAGAGATGCCACGCCCCTACTTGCATGATTGGACACGGACCGATAGCGATTTTCGATGACCATCACCCACACCATTGTATTCGATCTCGACGGCACGCTGGTTGACACGGCGCCCGACCTGATCAACGCGCTCAACTACATTCTCGACCGCGAGGGCCTGCCTGCGGTTCCGCTGCATCTGGCGCGCAACATGATCGGCGCCGGCGCCCGCCGGTTGCTCGAACGCGGCCTGGAATTGGATGGCCGCATCGTGGCTGCGGAAGACATCGAGCGGTTGACGAAGGATTTCGTCGATTATTATGCCGCCCATATCGCCGACGCCTCGCGCCCGTTCGAGGGACTGGAAGCGGCGCTCGATGATCTCAGCGCGCGCGGATACCGGTTTGCGGTTTGCACCAACAAGCTGGAATGGCTGTCGAAGCGATTGCTCGACGAGCTCGGCTTGAGCCGCCGATTTGCGGCGATCTGCGGTGCCGACACGTTCGGGGTCGCAAAGCCCGATCCGGCGATCCTGCAGCAGACGGTCGCGCGGGCGGGCGGGCAGCTCGCCTCGGCGATCATGGTGGGCGATGCCGGCCCCGATATCGGGGTCGCCCGCCGCGCCGGCATCCCCGTGATCGGCGTCGAATTCGGCTATACCGAGGTTCCAATCGCCGACCTCAAGCCGGATCGGCTGATTGGCCATATGCGCGATCTGGCCGGCGCGGTCGAGAGCCTGATTGTTCACCAAAATACAGCATAAAGCATTGATTTATCTTTTATATCTTATACCCCCTGCGCCCGCGTTAACCATCAATTAACGAATGGGGCCCGCCCAGTTGCGCGGCTGTCCTGACGCCCCTATGGTCGAAGGCGGGGATTGTGGCTGTTTGCTGCATTTTGTGGATGGATCATGCGTCGTGTCATCGCGGTTGCCGTAGCGGGAGCTAGCCTCGCCGGCTGCTCCTCGTTTTCTTTGGATGCCTTCAAATCGGCGCCGCCGAGCGTGCAGGTCCAGCTCGATTCCGTGCCCACGGGCGCTGATGCGCGGACCTCGCTGGGACCGAGTTGCAAGACCCCCTGTTCGGTTGCGGTCGCCCCTCCCGATGCCGGTTTCTCCGTTACCTACACGCTGAACAAGTACCAGCCGGCGACCATCCCGGTGCAGGTCATCCGCAACCCCGGCGATTTCTCCACGCCCGCCTCGACCACCTTCGATCCCAATCCGGTGGTCGCGCAACTCCAGCCGGTCGGCCCGCCGCCCAAACCGGTGCGGAGAAAGCCGAGGAAGCCGAAACCGCCAAAGGGCACCGCTGCGGCGCCTGAGCCGGCGGGTTCGCCGTTCCCCGACCCATCGCAGGCTCCCCCACCGGCGGCGCCCGCAGCGCCGAGCCGCTAACCGTTCGCACCGCACCAGGCGGCTAGCCGCATTGTACGCGGATCGCATCATGCATAGATTGTGACGGCAGGACCGAGGCGCCATGCCCCCATGGCGGCTTCCGCAGTGACAAGGCGCATTGAATGAACGGACCCTCATTTCCGCTGAACCGCCCGATGACCGACCCGTTCGGCCGGAGCATCAGCTATTTGCGCGTGTCGGTCACCGATCGCTGCGATCTGCGCTGTTTCTATTGCATGTCGGAAGACATGACATTCCTGCCCAAGGCCGATCTGCTCACGCTGGAAGAGCTCGACCGGCTTTGCACGGCGTTCATCGCCAAGGGCGTGCGAAAGCTGCGCCTGACCGGCGGCGAGCCCCTGGTCCGCCGCAACGTGATGTCGCTGGTGCGCTCGCTGTCGCGTCATCTGAAAACCGGCGCGCTCAATGAACTGACGCTGACCACCAATGGCTCGCAGCTAGCGCGGTTCGCCGCCGAATTGCGCGATTGCGGGGTGCGCCGCATCAACGTATCGCTGGATACGCTCGATGCTGCAAAATTCCGCGCCATCACCCGCTGGGGCGAGCTCGACAAGGTAATGGCCGGCATCGAGGCCGCGCGATCCGCCGGCCTCGCCGTCAAGATCAACGCGGTCGCGCTGAAGAACCTCAACGAGGACGAAATCCCCGCGCTGATGGAGTGGGCGCACGGCAAAGGCATGGCGTTGACGCTGATCGAGGTGATGCCGATGGGCGACATCGGCGCAGGCCGTATCGACCAGTATGTGCCGCTGTCGCTGGTGCGCGCGCGGCTCGCCAAGCAATACACCCTGACCGATCTCGACGATGACACCGGCGGCCCGGCACGTTATGTCCGCGTGAGCGAGACCGGCGGCAAGCTCGGCTTCATCACCCCGATGACGCATAATTTCTGCGAATCTTGCAACCGGGTGCGGATCACCTGCACCGGCACATTGCATACCTGCCTCGGCCACGAGGATGCCTCCGATTTGCGCAGACCATTGCGCGCCTCCGCCGACGACGAGCTGCTGGCCGCGGCGATCGACCGTGCCATCGGGCTGAAGCCGAAGGGCCACGACTTCATCATCGATCGCCGGCACAACCGCCCGAGCGTCAGCCGCCACATGAGCGTTACCGGCGGTTGAGGCTCAGGCGCCCGACAGCGCCTCCGCGGGCGAATATTCCCCTTCTTAATCAACAAAACTTCCAATTGACGGCGACGCCGCGCGCTGAAATGGTGCGGCGGCTTCATGCTTGCCCGGCTCGAAAAGCCGCTGCGCCCGAATGGCTGCAGTCAAGACGGCAGAGGCGTTAATTGGGGGAGGAATATCGTTGCAATCGCTCCTGCAAGTGACAGGGCTCCACGCGTTCCCCGTGTGGCGGCAAAGCGATATCAGTTGAACCGATCGGCGTGTTTTGACGACCGCCGGAGAGAATATGATGCGCCCGTTGTTGGCTGTTAGCGCCGCGATCGACCAGATCAACGAAAAGATCGGCTACATCTGCAATTTCCTGGTGCTGGCGGCCTGCATCGTCAGCGCCGGCAACGCGATGATCCGCTACGCCTTCAGCTACAGTTCGAACGGCTGGCTCGAGCTGCAATGGTACATGTTCGCCGTGCTGGTGATGTTCGGCGCGTCCTACACCTTCAAGCGCAACGAGCACGTCCGGGTCGAGATCTTCTATTTGTTCCTCTCCGAGCGCGGCCAGCTCTGGCTCGACCTGATCGGCACGCTGTTCTTTTTGATGCCGGCCTGTCTGTTGCTCGCCTATCTGTCCTGGCCGTTCTTCTATCAGGCCTACGCCGTCGGTGAAATGTCGAGCAATGCCGGCGGCTTGGTGCGCTGGCCGATCAAATTCGTGATCCCGGCCGGCTTCGTGATGCTTGCGTTGCAAGGCGTATCGGAAGTCATCAAGCGCATCGCCGCGCTGCAGAACCTGGTGACGATCGATGCGAAATACGAGAGGCCGACGCAATGATTACGCTGGAGATGATGCCACCGCTGATGTTCAGCGGGCTGGTGCTTGCCATGCTGATCGGCTTCCCGGTGGCCTTTACGCTCGCCGCGGTCGGACTCTCCTTCGGCTTTCTCGCGATCCATCTCGGCTTCTTCGATCTCAATTTCCTCCAGGCGATACCGGGCCGGGTGTTCGGCAGCGTGCTCTCCAACGACCTGTTGCTGGCGATCCCGTTCTTCACCTTCATGGGCGCCGTCCTGGAGCGCTGCGGGCTCGCCGAGGACATGCTCGATTCGATGGGGCAGTTGTTCGGCCCGATCCGCGGCGGCCTCGGCTATTCCGTGATCATCGTCGGCTTCATCCTCGGCGCCATCACCGGCACGGTGGCGGCGCAGGTCATCGCGATGGCGCTGATCTCGATGCCGGTGATGATCCGCTACGGCTACAACATGCGCTATATCACCGGCGTGCTGGCGGCATCCGGCACCATCACCCAATTGGTGCCGCCGTCGCTGGTGCTGATCGTGCTCGCCGACCAGCTCGGCAAGTCGGTCGGCGACATGTATCTCGGCGCCTGGGGCCCGTCGATCTTCCAGATCCTGCTGTTTGCCGGCTACACATTCGCGCTCAGCATCTTCAAGCCGAGCCATGTTCCGGCGGTGCCGAAGAGCGCGCTGACGCTGACCGGCTGGCCGTTGTGGCGAAAATGCCTGCTCGGCATCGTTCCCTCCGCGGTGCTGATCTTCGTCGTGCTCGGCACCATGATGCTGGGTCTGGCGACCCCGACCGAAGCCGGCGCGATGGGCGCGGTCGGCGCCATCGTGCTCGCCGCGATCCACAGCAAGGATTTTTCCACCACCGGCCGCAAGATCCTCATCATCGGCGTGATCGCCTGCGGCATCGGCACCATGGTCGGAATCTTCCTGACCGAAGGGTTGATCTTCAAGCTCGCCTTTGTCGTCACTTATTTCGCGGTAGTCTGGATTTGCCTCGAGGCGGTTCGCATTCCCGCGCTGCGCGGCCTGATCAAGCAGGGGTATGAAACAACCATGCGCATCACCACCATGGTGGTGTTCATCCTGATCGGCTCGACCTGCTTCTCGGTCGTCTTCCTCGGCTGCTCCGGCGGCGTATGGCTCGAGCACATGCTCACTTCCCTGCCCGGCGGCGTCTGGGGATTCCTGATCTTCATCAACCTTTTCATCTTCTTCCTGGCGTTCTTTCTCGACTTCTTCGAAATCGCCTTCATCATCCTGCCGATGATCGCGCCGGTGGCGCAGAAAATTCTGGCGCCGGTGGTCGGCGCGGACGCGGCGCTGATCTGGTTCGGCGTCATGCTGTGCGTCAACATGCAGACGTCGTTCATGCACCCGCCGTTCGGTTTCGCGCTGTTCTACCTGCGCGGCGTCGCGCCGAAGGAAGTCAAGAGCTCCGACATCTATTGGGGCGCGCTGCCGTGGGTCGGACTGCAGGTCATCATGGTGGTGCTGGTGATCGCTTTTCCGATCACCGTCACCGGACTATTGGACAAGCCCTCGACCGTCGATCCGAACAAGATCAACTTCAGCGTTCCGCAGATCGAATTGCCGCCGCTCGATTTCAGCGAGCCGCCGAAGTTCAAGTAACATCGCCGCATCGGGCCACATAACAAGCCCGGAGCCGCGCTCCGGAGCTTTTTGCGTGCGAGCTTGCGATCAGGCGCCCAGATGTCGCGCCATGAATGAATCGTAGCTGAGCTCGGCGACCTGGAACCACTGATAGGCGGGGTGGGTAAAGTTGTTGAGCGATTCGTAGACCTTCTTGAAGCTGGCATTGGTCGAGGAGATTTCCTCGTGCAGCTCCTTTGCCGCCTTGAAACACGCTTCCATGATCGGCGGCGAAAAACCGTGCAGCTTGGTGCCGCCGGCGAGCAGACGTTTCAGCGCCGGCGGATTGACCAGATCGTATTTGGCCGTCATCCAGGTGTTGGCGTAATGACCGGCCTGCTCGAGGATCGCCTGATAGCTCCTCGGCAGGCTGCTCCATTTGTCCAGGTTGACGAAGGCGAGAAGGATGGCGCCGCCTTCCCACCAGCCGGGATAGTAATAATGCGGCGCGACCTTGTAGAAGCCGAGTTTTTCGTCGTCATAGGGACCGACCCATTCGGCGGCATCGATGGTGCCCTTCTCCAGCGCCGGATAGATGTCGCCGGCCGCGATTTGCTGCGGCACCGCACCGAGTTTCTGCATCACCCGACCGGGGAATCCGCCGATCCGGAATTTCAGGCCCTGGGAATTACGGTGACAGTGCACTTAACTGTCCGAAGGCGGGACGCGTCAATTAAGTGCACTGTCACCGTAATTCCTGGACGGCCCAAATCAGCCTGAATTCGTTGAAGAATTTTCCGTTTTGGCGCAACCCCTAGTCCGGGTGGAGAGAAGCGCAATCCTGGATCGCCCCGGGTCTGGCTGCGCTTCACCCGGGGTTACGGCGCTAATCTCCGCTTTAATGGCGTAGACCTGCTGGATTCGCCGCAATCCCTGTTCGGCTATCGGCGATCTTGTCACCTCGAACACGTCGTCAGCCGTACTCTCATATCCAGACACGCACATCATTGCTATCGCGTACCTTGATCGCAATGAACCGAAGCCCCGTCAGGCACATCGGGATTGCTGTAGCGAGGCGCCCCCAGAAGCCGGGCTTGGAAAGTCTCCAAAACCAAATCTTTGATAGTAGGTGGCCACTTTGCGCAGCTGCCCGAAAGTAGCAAAGTGCTTCACTTGGGCCTATCTGGCCTCTCTTCCTATACGAATTGGCCGCCATCAAATAAAGAGCGGGCCCAAAACCGGCGTCGCAATCAGTTTGGATGTCGTCCTTTAAAGATTCATCCCCTACCAAATATTTCATTTTCGCGATGTTGAAGCGCGCCAGTTCCGGCGACTTCTCTTCCAATTGCCGGAGCAATGCTATGGCCATCTGGAGGTCTTTCGAGACTAGCCGTCCTTTGAAATAATCCCAAGCCAGGTAGAATAGCGCTTCCGTGTCCCCCATGGCGGCGCGTCGACGGTATTCTTCAAGCGATTGGTATTCTTCTTCAAGTGATAGCTTCACCATTTTCCTCGCCTGGCCAGATTGAGGAAGATTGCCGGGATAACAACCAAAGGACGCGCCCGTATACTGGGCGCGTCCCAAATTATATCACGGTTATGGAATGGTAGGAATCCTCGGCGGAGGGGGTGGAGGGGGGCCTGCGGACCTGCCACCGGCGGTCCTGGTCGGAATTACGGTGACAGTGCACTTAACTGTGCGAAGGCGAGACGCGTCAATTAAGTGTCACCGTAATTCCCGTAATTCCAAAATAGTGGGCGCCGAGAATACCAGCGGCAAGGGCTGATCCGCCGTCGCTCGCCTTGCGATACCAATTTTCAGATTTGTCGACGTCAATAGCTGCCCCAATGCCATTCCGGAATGCGTGACCCAGATAGACCATACTCAAAACAGACCCGGCGGATGCCAGCTTCTCAAGCTCAGCAAGCGCTTTTTCTGGCTCAGTGTTCAATTGAAGGGACGCCTGATTCAATCTTGCTTGGTCAGGCTCACGCTTCCATAATTCCTTGTCACTCGACCAGATTGGATGAACGTCATTGCCTGCATTCATAGGGCACCAGTTGTGAGGTGCTGCGCGATTTTGCAAGGTCTGGTTTAGTGCCGCACGATAAGCGTCTTCATGCCTCCAGCAATAGCCTTAACGCTTCTTTAAGCAACGCTGGCCCGCCTGAGAAACAAGCTGACGCGAATGCGTTCCTATGCGGTAGCCGATGCGGCCTGATTTACGGAATCGGCGACTGAGCATCCCCACCGCACCAGGGTGCAAGACAAATAGCTCTGCACCATGCAGCCGCAACGCAAAAAGCCCGACCTCTACGGAGGCCGGGCTTTTGGTGTAGGACTTAAGGTTTGGCGATCAGCCGCGGGTGCGCGAGCGGATCATGAAGCTATCAAAAGTGTATTCGGCAACCTGCCACCACAGATATTGATCGGAGCGATAGGCCTGCATCGCCTCGATCGATTTCTTGAAGTCGGGATTCTTCGCGGAAATCTCGCCCCACAATTCGTTGGTCGCCTTCAGGCAGGCTTCCAGCACCTCGTTGGTGAAGGGGCGAAGCTGGGTGCCGCCGGCGACCAGACGCTTCAGCGCGGCCGGGTTCTGCATGTCATAGCGCGCGGCCATCCAGGTGTTGGCGTTCGCCGTCGCGTTGGTGACGATGGCCTGGTAGGTCTTCGGCAACGAATTCCACTTCTCCAGATTGCAGAACGCGTGCACCGTCGGGCCGCCTTCCCAGAAGCCGGGATAGTAGTAGTACTTGGCGACCTTCTGAAAGCCGAGCTTCTCGTCGTCATAGGGTCCGACCCATTCGGCGGCGTCGATGGTGCCCTTCTCGAGCGCGGGATAGATGTCGCCGCCGGCGAGCTGCTGCGGCACCACGCCGACCTTCTGCAGCACCTGGCCGGCGATGCCGCCGATGCGGAACTTCAGTCCGGAGAGATCGGCGACCGTCTTGATCTCCTTGCGGAACCAGCCGCCCATCTGGGTGCCGGTGTTGCCGCAGGGAAAACCGATCACGCCGAACTTCTTGAAGAACTCGTTGCCGAGCTCCATGCCGCCGCCCTGATACCACCAGGAATTCTGCTGGCGTGCGTTGAGGCCGAACGGCACCGAGGCGTAAATCGCAAACGTCGGATCCTTGCCGACGTAATAATACGAGACGGTGTGGCTCATCTCGATGGTGCCATTGGACGTCGCGTCCAGCGCCTGCAGGCCCGGAACGATTTCACCGGCGGGAAACACCTGGATCTGAAACTTGTTGTCGGTCATCTCGGCAACCTGTTTCGCGAAATATTCGGAGCCGCCGTAAAGCGTGTCCAGCGACTTCGGGAAACTCGACGTCATGCGCCACTTGATCTCGGGCGAGGTTTGCGCGATCGCCGGCGAGGCGACGGCGGCCACCGCGGCACCGGTTGCGGACACTTTTAAAAAATCACGACGCTTCATTAAGGCTTCTCCTTGTAGGGGGCGTTTCCAGGATTTCCTGGAGCGGTTCACTTCCGCGAGGCTATTTCCGCGTCAACCGGAGGGCGCTCTGGCGGCGGGCTTTAACACGGAGTTCGGCGGTGGAATACGCGACAAAGGCATGACTGCACTGATTAAACGAAAGTCGCATATGGGCATTTGATGGGCATTTGAAAAACGGCTCAGGCCGCCGCGATGACACCCTTGAGCTGATCGCGGACCTTGGCCCCGATCGCCCGGTAGATTGCCGCATACGGCCCATCCGGCTCGCTCTCCACGACCGGGGTCCCCGAATCGGAGGTGGCGCGTATCGACATGTGCAGCGGAATTTCGCCCAAAAAAGGCACCGCGAGCCGCTCGGCCTCGTGCCGCGCGCCGCCATGACCGAAGATGTCCGACCGGGTGCCGCAATGCGGGCACTGGAAATAGCTCATATTCTCGACAATGCCGAGCACCGGCACATTGACCTTCTTGAACATCGCCAGTCCCCGCCTTGCGTCGATCAGCGAGAGATCCTGCGGCGTCGAGATGATCACCGCGCCCTTGAGCGGCACATTCTGCGCCAGCGTCAGTTGCGCATCGCCGGTGCCGGGCGGCATGTCGACCACGAGAATATCGAGCGTGCCCCACGCGACGTCGCGCAGCATCTGGGTGATCGCCGACATCACCATCGGCCCGCGCCAGATCATCGCGGTATCCTCTTCGACCAAAAAACCGATCGACATGATGGCAAGACCGAAACGGACGATCGGAATCATCTTCTTGTCGTCGTTGAGCTGCGGCTTCTCGCGAATCCCGGTCAGCCGCGGCACCGACGGCCCATAAATATCGGCATCGAGCAGGCCGACGCGCAGACCGAGATCGCGCAGGCCCAGCGCCAGATTGAGCGCGGTGGTCGATTTCCCGACACCTCCCTTGCCGGAGGCGACTGCGATGACCGCGGCAATGCCGGGGATTTCCGACTGCTTCGACATCGGCGATGTCGGAGACTGCGGCGGCCGATGCGCCGAGACCGGCGGCACGCCATGAGCGTGACCTTGGGTGTGGCGATGCGGCGGCGGAGGCGGCGCGGCGGCGCCCGCCTTGCGCTCCGCGGTGAGCGCGATCATGGCGACGGTGACGCCGGGAATCGCGCGCACCGCGGCTTCGGCCTGGGCGCGTACGCTTTCCCAGGCGCGGGCTTCCGCAGCATCGACATTGATCGAGAAAAACACCTTGCCGTCGGTCACCGAGACCGCCGACAACACATTGGCCGCGGTCAAGGCGGTGCCGCGCGGCGAGGCCACCTTGGCCAGCGCATCGAGAACCTGCTGCTGCGTCACGCTCACGGCGCATCTCCTAGAGCCTTATCGGTTCTGAACGTATGTATCAGAACCGGGCTCCATTCTTTTGTTTTGACGCGCTTTCTTCACGCGAACTGGATGCGACCCATAGAGCGTTACGGCTCAAAAGGCTACCTCGCCCCGACGTCGTCCGCGCGCTCGAGGGGCGCCGCTCCGTCCTGCTCCTTGGCGGCCTCGTAATTCAGTTCGATCATGACACCGTTGGGGTCATTGACGAAGATCTGCCAGAGATCGCCGCCCGGAACCTGCCGCGAGTCGAATGCCATCCCCTTGGACTGAAGCCGCTGCTTCATGCCGGTGAAACCGTAGCTCGCAAAAGCGACGTGATGGACGACGCCGGAATCCGGCTTCTGCACCTCCTCGGTCTTGGAAATATCGACCAGATGCACCACCGCCTTGCCTTCGGAATACATCCAGGCCCCGGGGAAGGCGAAGTTCGGTCGGGCGCCCTTCTCCAGCCCCAGAATATCCTCGTAGAACCGGACCGTGTCGGCGAGGTGGCGGGTACGGATGTTGAAATGGTCGAGCACGCCTACGCTGACGCTCATCGGGTCACTCCCTTTGTTCTTGAAATTGCTGATGCCGATGGCTCATCCTAGCACAAAACCAAGCCCGCGCAGCAATCTGGAGCCTGCGCAGCAACATGGGGCCTGCGCAGCAACATGGGTCCCGCGCAGCAAATGGGGGCCGCGCGCCAAACGGGGGCGTTGCCCTTCACGCCGCAGGGTTTATTGTGCGCGCTCCCTTAATCTTCGGCGGAACCAGTCCCCGCCGCGTCTCAAACATGATGGTCCGGCCCGTTCGACGCCGGCGAAACCCCCAAGGTCTAAAAACAAGGTCTAAAAACATGGCTAAAGTCGCTTTTCTCGGTCTCGGCGTGATGGGTTTCCCCATGGCAGGACACCTCGTGAAAAAAGGTGGCCACGAGGTAACGGTCTACAACCGGACACCGGCCAAGGCGCAGGCCTGGGTGGAAAAATTCGGCGGCAAGGCCGCACCGACCCCGAAAGCCGCGGCCGAGGGTCAGGATTTCGTGATGTGCTGCGTCGGCAACGACAACGACCTGCGCGCGGTCACCCTTGGCGCCGATGGCGGGTTTGCGGGCATGAAAAAAGGCGCGACCTTCGTCGATCACACCACCGCATCCGCCGAAATCGCCCGCGAGCTCGATGCGGAGGCAACCAAGCGCGGCTTCAGGTTCGTCGATGCCCCGGTTTCCGGTGGCCAGGCCGGCGCGGAAAATGGCGTTTTGACCGTGATGTGCGGCGGCAGCGAGGCGGCCTACGCCAGCGTCGAGCCCGTCATCGCGGCCTATGCCCGGATGTGCAAGCGGCTCGGGCCCGCGGGCTCGGGCCAGCTGACAAAAATGGTCAACCAGATCTGCATTGCCGGGCTGGTTCAGGGCCTTTCGGAGGGGATTCATTTTGCCAAAAAGTCCGGACTCGATGTCCAGGCGGTGATCGACACCATTTCAAAAGGTGCCGCGCAGTCCTGGCAGATGGAGAACCGCTACAAGACCATGAACGAGGGAAAATTCGATTTCGGCTTTGCGGTCGAATGGATGCGCAAGGATCTCTCGATCTGCATCGCCGAATCCCGCCGCAACGGCGCGAGCCTTCCAGTCGCCGCGCTGGTCGATGCATTCTATGCGGAAGTCGAGAAGATGGGCGGCAAGCGCTGGGACACCTCGAGCCTGCTCGCGCGGCTGGAACGCTAGGGTTCCGGGGCGCACAGGAGAGGTTAATTTAACCTCCCGTTAACGTGATTCTTTAGCGCTTTAAGTCACCTCTTAAGGATTTAGCGCCAGAGATAGACAATGCAAAAGCTCGCGCCGTTCGCGGGCAGGATTTGTGTTGTTTGATGAGTAAACCCGCAGACAAGCCCGAAGTCGTGCAGCTTCCGGCTGAACCGCCTGTCGCCGTGCCGGCCAGCCATCGCCGCATCGCCGCGCAGCGGGTCCGCGAGGCGCGGGATCGGTTAACGTCAACCAGTGGAACCCGTCCCGCTTTCGATCGCGAGCTGCTTCGGCAATATGCCCAGACCCGGCTGTCGGCATCCTATGTCGTGATGCTGCTGGTGGTGGCATCTGGCCTGTTGTTCGGCTTCTGGATGCAACCGGTGTCGGCCGCGGGCTGGACCTGCGGCATGCTCTGCATTCATGTCGTCACCATCCGCAATTGCCGCCGCTTCCTGCTCGAACCGCCATCGCTGACCCTGACCCGCAGATGGCGGACGCGGTTCGTGCTGCTCGACCTGTTTTATGGCCTGTGCTGGACCACGATCCTGATTCATCCCGCGAGCCCCGACGTGGTCTCGAACGCGCTGATGATGTTCCTGATCCTTTTGGTGATCGCGGTATCGAGCATGCTCGCGGCCAGCCTGCCGATCGCGGCGATCGCGGCAACCGCGCCGGTCACGGCGGCGATTGCCCTGAATTTCGTGCTCAGCGGCTCTTTCGACAATTACGTGCTGGCCTTGCTCGCGGTCGCCGCCGAAGGCTATTTCGCCCTCCTCGCCCACCGCCTGCATTCGACCTCGCTGGCGACGCTGGAGGCGCGCGCCGAAAAAGATGCGCTGATCGGCGAACTCGAGCAGGCAAAGGCGATCTCCGACGAAGCGCGGCATCGCGCCGAATCCGCCAACGTCGCGAAGTCGCGATTCCTCGCGCAGATGAGCCACGAATTGCGCACGCCGCTGAATGCCATCCTCGGATTTTCCGAGGTGATGAAGAGCGAGATTTTCGGCGCCCACACGGTTGCGGTCTACGGGGAATATTCGGCCGATATTCACAATTCCGGCGTACACCTGCTGAACCTCATCAACGAAATCCTCGACCTGTCGCGGATCGAAGCCGGCAGGTACGAGCTCAACGAGGAAGCGGTATCGCTCGTGCACGTCGTCGCCGACTGCCATCATCTCTTGAAGCTGCGCGCGTCCAGCCGCGGCATCACCATTAACGAGGTGTTCGAGCAGGGCATGCCGCGAATCTGGGGCGATGAACGCGCGACGCGGCAGATCGTGCTCAATCTGTTGTCGAACTCCATCAAGTTCACCCCTCAAGGCGGCGAGATCTGGCTCAAGGTCGGATGGACCGCCTCCGGCGGACAATATCTGAGCGTCAAGGATACCGGCTCCGGGATCGCGGAGGACGAAATCCCGATCGTGCTGGCTTCCTTCGGCCAGGGCTCGAACTCGATCAAGTCAGCCGAACAGGGCGCGGGCCTTGGCCTTCCCATCGCGAAAAGCCTGATCGACATGCATGGCGGCACCTTCACGCTGAAATCAAAGCTTCGCATCGGCACGGAAGTGATCGTCACCTTCCCGCCGGAGCGCGTGATGTCGGCCTTACCGCCGATGTCCGAGGAGGCACCACCGCTGCAGCCGGAAACCGCCAGCCCGGCGGCCGCCGACGAAAAGCGCCGCCCCCGCAACAAGCCGATCATGAGCGCCGGGACCGGATTATGAATCGGAGGATGAATCTGAGAAGGAATCCGGAGATGATTTGGGCGCTTGCGCAAGCGACCAAAACCGTTTCACTATCGAGCCATGAGCCTGGATACGCCGTGCATCGCCGTCTGTATGATCGACCCCAGAACCAGCCTTTGTTTTGGCTGTGGACGTACGCTTCCGGAGATCGCGCGCTGGCACCGGATGGAGCACGCCGAGCGGCTCGCCGTCATGGCCGAGCTCGCGCCGCGCATGGCGGATGCCGGCCTGGTGGCGCCCGAGGCCGCCAGCACGTCGAAGGCCGGCTGATCCATAACCGCATCGGAGGCGCGCTGTGAGCCGCATCCTGCTCGTGCTGCTGGTGCTCGTGGCGACCGCCGGCGCGGTGGTCGCTTATGGCGACCCCGAACGGATCGCGCGCGCGGGCGACACCGTCTCCGAACTATTGCGCAAACGCGCGGCGCCGCCTGTGCGCGCCGTGCAGATCGCGCGCGGCCAGGGCGGCGAATTCGCGCTGCAGGCCAGGATCAACGGCGTCGTCGCGCCGATGGTGGTCGATACCGGCGCGACCTCGGTGGTGCTGACCTACGAGACCGCAAAGGCTGCCGGACTGCCGCTCGAATTGTTGGAATATGACGTCGACGTCGAGACCGCCGGCGGGCACACCAGGGCGGCACGGCTGACGCTCGACCGTCTCGCCATCGGCAAGCTCGTCGAGCGCTCGGTGCCGGCGCTGGTGGTGCCGCACGGGCAGATGAAGACCAATTTGCTCGGCATGAGCTTTCTGGATCGGCTGGAAAGCTGGGAAGTGCATGCCGACCGGCTGATGCTGCACGGCTATCCGTAAGACTACGCCGCAATCGGCGCCGCGACGCGGTCCTCGACCAGCGCGATCGCCTCGCGCAGGACATTCACACCGGCCCCTGGCCTGACGCCGTTCTCGGCGAGATGGCGGCGGAAGGCGCGTGCGCCCGGCACCGCGTGATACGCGCCGACAAAATGCCGCGTGATCGAATGCAGCCGCGTACCCAGCGCGAGTTCGCGTTCGATATAGGGCACCATGGCCTCGAACACCTGCTTCATGGTCGCGTGCGGCGCGGCCTCGCCGAATATTTCGGGATCGGCCGCCAGCAGCCGCCACGGCTCCTGATAGGCGGCGCGCCCCAGCATGACGCCATCGACCAACCCAAGGTGCGCTTTGGCTTCGGCGAGGCTCGCGATGCCGCCATTGATGATGACGGGCACGGTTGGCATGGCGGCCTTCAGCCGATACACCCTGTCGTAATCGAGCGGCGGAATGTCGCGATTTTCCTTCGGCGACAATCCGTTGAGCCAGGCCTTGCGGGCATGCACGATCACTGCATCGGCACCGGCATCGACGACGCCGCGCGCGAGCGTATCCAGCGCGATTTCCGGATCCTGATCATCGATGCCGATCCGGCATTTGACCGTGACGGGAATATCGACCGCGCGCTTCATGGCCTCCACGCAAGCGGCAACCAGCGCCGGCTCCGCCATCAGGCAGGCGCCGAAGCGGCCGTCCTTCACCCGGTCCGACGGACATCCGACATTGAGGTTGATCTCGTCATAGCCGAAATCCTCGCCGATTTTTGCGGCGGAGGCGAGCTCGCGCGGATTCGAGCCGCCAAGCTGCAGCGCGACGGGATGTTCGCTTAAATCGAAACCGAGCAGCCGCTGGCGATCGCCATGAAGGATGGCCGGCGTCGTCAGCATCTCCGTGTAGAGCAGGCTCCGCCGCGTCATCAGCCGGTGGAAGACGCGGCAATGCCGGTCGGTCCAGTCCATCATGGGTGCGACGGAGAAAAGGTGGTCTAACATGTTGTTTTCATTGAATTCCGTAACTTGAATCCGTCCGACCAAATTTTGGGCCGACACACCATCAGAGGCTACAGAGCTAAAGCATTTTCCTTTCTTTTCAACTATTTGACCAGATGGCTGTCCGGTCCGCGATGAGTTTCACCCCTCCCCCGGTACAGCACAGCAGTACTGGCTGCTGTACCGCCTCCTGCGCGTAGCTGGCGGTAATTTCCTTGAGCGCGGTCGCCTCGATTCTGCTGGTCCGGAAGGCAATCGAGAAACCGGCACCCGCTGCATAAGCGCCGAAGCCGAAGAGGCACGCCCAGCACACTCCACCAGTTATGTTGAAGAAGAAAAAACGACCTGCCGGCATGCTATTGGCGCCCGCAAGCAAAGCCGCAAACATTCGTAGCACTGCAACGAAACGCCCAAAGAACACGACGACGTTTCCATACCGGAAGAAAAGATATCGACCGATCAGCAATCGATTCTCATCGAGCCGGATGTACCGGCCGTATCTGCGAATAAGGGGCAAACCAAATCGACGCCCGACCATGTATCCAATGCCGTCCCCGACAATGGCACCCCCTGCAGACGCCAGTACAACGACGACGATGCTGATCTGACCAGTGGTAGCGGCAACGAGTGCAGGTGCAACAAGGATCGTCTCTCCGGGGAGAGGCGCGCCGGCATTTTCGAGCGCAATAATACCAAAGATGATCCACGGCCCGTAGGTTGGGATCAAGCTAATCAAAGCATCGGACAAAGAAGTATGCTCCATCTTCGAAAGGAAGGCCCAAGCCCTCTTTCTCAACTGTCCCCTTCGTCAGCCGCGTTCCCAATGCTGCGCAGTGACGCGATCATCGAGATGATGGCGAGCATGATGACCACCGCGCCGTACACATAGGCCACGGTATCCAGCCCGATCAGCGGCACCGAGGCGCCCGCGACCAGCGCCGGCAGACCGAGGGCGAGATAGGACAGCACATAGAACGTCGCCAGCAAGCCGGCGCGCTGATGCGCTTCGGCGGTCGGCAATAGCGCGCTCAACGAGCCGGAGAGCGATGCGCCCAAGCCAAGACCGGCAATCACGGCACCGGCGACCAAGGCGGCCACGCTGTGCTGCCAAATGCCGAGCAGCGAGGCGACAACGCCCAGCGACAATGCGCCGGTACCCAGCACCAGCAACCGGCGCGCAGCCAATTGTCGGAGCGCTCCCACAGTTAGCGCGGCGGACAACCAGGGCGCCGCAACGACGATGCCACCGACCCAGGACGCGCGGACGCCCAAGGTCGTCGCCACCACAGTCGGCATCAGCGAAAGGTAAAAGCCGCCAAACGCCCAGGCCGCAATGCTGGCCGGCGTCACACGCAACAGCGCCGCGCGCGATTGTCTGGGCACACTGACACGCGGCCGCAGCGACGCCAACGCGCCGGCCTTGCGTGACACCGTCTCGGGCATCACGAACAGCAGCACCATCATCAGAGCCGTGAGCGCGAACAGCACCTCATAGACCAGATGCAGCGGATCGGGCGCGAAGGTGACGAGGGCCGCAGCACCGAGCGCGCCAGCCGTCAGCCCGAGAAATGCCGTGACGCTGTTGAGTAAGGGTCCGCGTCTGTGGTCGGTGTCGAGAATTGCAGCGCCCAGCACCGGCGTCGCAGTGCCCACGCACAGGCCTTGCACCGCGCGCGCCAGGATCAGTTGTCCGACATCG